>JAABUM010000539.1_pt1 | contig 64781 bp, 61 predicted proteins | sample 5559161 | NCBI WGS metagenome assembly JAABUM01 (sample SAMN10711868, study PRJNA513369) | rock metagenome | isolation source: Antarctica rocks | place: Antarctica: Victoria Land, Siegfried Peak nord
GACATCGGGCCTCCTGGGGTGGGCCGCCGCAGCGGCAACGTCACGCAACCATCCTAGCCTACCATATCCCGGTGCAAACTTCCGCGACCCTGTACTAGTAACGCAGAATGCCAACGCTGAGAAGAGGGGCCAGATCATGCTGCACCCCCTGCTGTCGCGCCCACGGGGACACCGTCGCGCGTGGATCGCGACCGCCCTGCTGGCCCTCCTGCTCAGCGCCTGCGGCGCGACACCGGCCAGCCCGACCGCCGCCCGCTTCGCCGCGAGCACCGCGCCCGCGCCAGCACCCGGTGTGAGCGCCGCGCCGCCCCCGGCGGTCCCGCCCGCGCGCGAGGCCGCCACGGTGGTCGCGGTCGTCGATGGCGACACCATCAGGGTACGGTTCACCGACGGCCACACCGATACCGTGCGCTACATCGGCATCGACACGCCCGAGACCAGGGATCCCCGGACGACCGTGGAATGCTTCGGGGAAGCGGCGAGCGCGAAGAACGCCGAATTGGTCGGTGGGCGGGTGGTCGAACTGGAGCGGGACACCAGCGAGCGCGACAAGTACGATCGCTTGCTCCGCTATGTGTGGGTGACTGGCGCCGATGGGGCGACACGACACGCCAACGCGGAGCTGGTGCAGTGGGGATTCGCCGCCGCGACGAGCTACCCGCCCGATGTACGCCACCAGGAGAGGTTTCGCAGCCTTCAGCAGGCCGCGCAGGACCAGCGGCTCGGCCTCTGGGGCGCGTGCCGGTCGGCGCACGACCCCTTGCCCGTCGCCGCCCCGCCGACCGCCGTGCCCCCGACCGTCGCCCCGGCGCAGCCACCGACCCCGCCGACCCCGACCAGCAAGCCACCCATCGCGCAACCGACCGCACCGCCCGTCGCCCCCGCCAGCGCCGCTCAGCTCGTCGCCTCGGTGTCGAACGCCAGCCCGACGAAAACACCGTCGTGACCGTGACCGCGACGCTGACCGACGGCGACGGGCGCGGCCTCGCGGGCGCGACCATGCGGACGGTCTGGCACTACAAGACGACGACATCTGAATGCTCCGGCGGCCCGAGCGGCGCGAGCGGCACCATGACCTGCGTGCGGAGCATCAGCCAGGCCACGGCGGGATATACGGTGCTGATCGACGTGCTCGCGACCTATCAGGGCCAGACGTATCGCGTCTCGACCAGCTTCACCCCGCGTTGACCATCACGTTCCCCGTGTCTATACGGTGCATCGAGCGAGGAGGGTGATCGACGATGAGTACCATGACGACCGCACCGTATCCCCCGTTTATCTCGCAGGTCGAGGTGCTGATCACCGTCAAGACCTACCCGAATCTGTCGGGGAAGTACGAGGGACTGGTCTGCACGGCGGGCGTGCTGGCCAATGGACGCTGGATACGCATCTACTCCGTCCCCTTCCGCACCCTCCCCGAGTTCCGCCAGTTCAAGAAGTACGCTCGCGTGCGCGCCGATCTCAAGCCGCCGTCGCGCGACCGTCGTCCCAAGTCCTACTCGCTAGCCTCGACCCTGGAGGTGATCGGGAGGATCGATACGGCGCACGGGTGGGCGGCGCGCAAGGCGGCGGTGCTGCGGAACGTCCACGAATCGTTGGACGGCATGCTCGCCCGCCGCGCCGATCTCTCGCTCGGCACGCTGAAGCCGATGACGATCGAGCGGCTGATCATCGAGCGCGAGGCGGACCCCGAGTGGGATGCGGCCACGGTCGCGCGGGCGCGGGCGACCCGGCTCTTCCTCTTCGATGAGGCGGGGGCCACGGTGCCGGGCGACGGTTCGGCACGCCCCGCACCGCTGCGGAAGCTTTCTTATCGCTATAAATACGAGTTCACCACGCGGGACGGCAAGCGCCGCAGCATGACTATCCACGACTGGGAGATCGGCGCGATCTTCTGGCAGCAATACTGGAAGACGGGCGACGAGGACTACGCCAACGCCCAGGTGCGGAAGAAATACGAGGAGGAGTTTCTGAGCACCAAGGATCTGTACCTATTCCTTGGCACGATGAACGGCCTCCACCACAAGGCCCCCAATCCCTACACTATCATCGGGGTCTTCTATCCGCCGACGGAGGCCGCGTCGTCAGCGGCCCAGTTGTCCCTCTTCGAGTAGCTCGGCGTGGTCGCGCGGGCTGCTATACTGCCCCCCGCACATGGAGGGTGGGGATCGGTGATGGCAACGCTCTACACGATCGGCTATGAGGCGACGGACATCGCGCGCTTCGTCGATGAGGTGCGGCGGCAGGGGATCGCGCGGATCATCGACGTGCGCCGCAACCCGATCAGCCCTAAGCGCGGCTTCGCGAAGGGCGCGCTCGCGGCCCGGCTCACCGCCGAGGGCATCGGCTATACCCATCTCGTCGATCTCGACCCGCCCAAGGATTTGCGGGATGTCTATCGCGTCGAACGCGATCTCGCGCGGTACTTCACCCGTTTCGCCACATACCTTGTGGGGCAGCAGGAGGCGCTCACAAGCGTCACCGAACTCGCGCATGCCGAGCGCTGCGCGCTGCTCTGCTTCGAGCGCGACCCGGTGACCTGTCATCGCTCGGTCATAGCCGCACATCTAACGCAGCACGCCGCGATATGGGCGGAGCATCTCTTCGTGCCGCTAACGGCCTCACCAGCATCGGCAAACGTGTGGGCGCTCGCCGATTAGTGTTGTCCTCGTGGACAGCTCACCGACGCGTAGAATCGCACTTCCACTCACTGCAGCCACTCAGTGGGGCGATTTGTCCCGTGATCCGGAGAGGACGTTGATCGACGTGTGATCCTTCGATACAGGGGGTATGGTCATGTGTGGACGCTACGTCTTGAAGAATGCCGAGCAGATCCCCCTCCGCTTCGGCGCAACGGCGAACGACGCGGTGCGGGCCGCGCTCGCCGACCGCTTCAACATCGCCCCGACCGAGCCGGTCCCGGTGATCGTCGAAGGGGCGTCCGGCGCGCGGCAGGTCGCGATCGCCGCCTGGGGGATCGCCCCGCATCGCCCGGGCGGTCGCCCGTTCCTCGCCTTCAATGCCCGTGCCGAGTCCCTGACCGAGCGCCCCACCTTCCGCCCGCTCGTCGCGCGCTCCCGTTGCCTCGTCCCCGCGTCGGGCTGGTACGAGTGGATGGCGGTGGCGGGGGGCACGGCCAAGCAGCCGTGGTACATCACCGACCTGGAGGGCGACGACCTGCTCGGCCTGGCCGGGCTGCTCGATCGCTGGGTCGACGGGGACGGCACCCCGCGCGCCGCCTGCGCCATCGTCACCACCGCCGCCGCGACCGACGACCTGCGCGCCCTCCACGACCGGATGCCGGTGGTCCTGCCCCGCACGGCGGAGGCCGCCTGGCTCGACCCCAGCCTGACCGATCCCGCCGCCGTGCTGCCGCTCCTGCACCACCCCGCCGCCGCGCGCCTGCGCCGCTGGCCCGTCTCCCCCGCCGTCAATCGCAGCGGCAGCAGCGACCCCGCGTTTGTCCAGCCGCTCAACCCCGCTTAAGCGGGCACGACCGCGCCCGAGGCCATGTCGCCAGTGTCTATCTCACCTTCGCGGGCGGCGTCCGGTCGTCGCATGCACGCCGGTCGCCTCAGGCGCGGGCCACGACCCCGTTCCGCCCGAAGGTGCGGGCCGAGCGGCGTGTAGCGGTGGGGGACCGCGGGCACGATGATCACCCGACGACCATGCGTCGGGCGGTGGTACATTTCGCCGAGCGCTGGCGCACTCGTATCGATATCGTATCGATATTGGAGGCGGCGTCGGGCCACGCGCGACGCCGCGAGCGAGGAGGGATCGGCGATGACGGAGAGCGCGTATGGGCATCCCACCGCGGAATGCGACCTGGTGCTGAAGGGCGGGATCACCAGCGGCATCGCCTACCCGCCCGCCCTGCTCCGGCTCGCCACGCGCTACCGCTTCCGCTCGATCGGCGGCACCTCCGCCGGGGCGATCGCCGCCGCCGGGGCGGCCGCCGCCGAGTACGGGCGGGAGGCCGGGGGGTTCGAGCGACTCGGGGCGCTGAGCGAGGCGCTCGGCGCGGGCACCGCCCTGCGCGACCTCTTCCAGCCCACGCCCGCCACGCGCCCGTTGCTCGACGTCGCGCTGGCCCTGGCCCCGGCCGCGGACGGGCCGCCGCGCCCGCCGTCCGTGCTCCGCCTCCCGGTCGTCCTGCTGCGGCACGACGCGCGCGCGTTCCTGCCGGGCGCGCTCGGCGGCGGCGCGCTCGGCGTGGCGCTGGCGCTGCTCGCGGCCGCGCTGCTCGGCGGCACGGTGCGCGGGACCGGCCTCCTCGTCCCCCTCGCCCTCGCGCTCCTCGGCGCGTCCCTCGGCGGCGTCGGGCTGGCGCTCGCGCACCTCTGGCGGATCGCCACGCGGACGTTGCCGGGGGCGACCGCCTACGGCCTGTGCCCCGGGCACGACCCCGCGCCCGGCCCCGGTCGCCCGCCCGCGCTGACCGACTGGCTCCACGCGGGCCTCAACGACCTCGCCGGGCTGGCCCCGGACGGCCCGCCGCTCACCTTCGCCGACCTGGCGACGCGCGGGATCGCGCTGCGGATGGTGGCGAGCAACCTGAGCCACGGCCGCCCCTACGACCTCCCGCTGCGCCAGAACACCTTCCTCTTCAACGCGGACGAGTGGCGGCGCTTCTTCCCGGAGGCGGTGGTCGCGCACCTGGTGCGCCACGCCTACCGCTCGGGGCGCGTCTCCCTCAGGGGGCTGCCGGGGTACCACTTCCTGCCCGCCGGGGATCTGCTGCCGGTGGTCGTGGCGACGCGCCTCAGCCTGAGCTTCCCGCTGCTCCTCAGCGCGCTCCCGCTGTACACCATCGCGACGGAGGCCTTCCGGCGGGCCGACGGGCGTGTCGTCGCCCTCGCAGTCGACGACCTCCACCGCAACTGGTTCAGCGACGGCGGGATCGCCAGCAACTTCCCGATCCACTTCTTCGACGCCTGGCTCCCGACCCGCCCGACCTTCGGCATCAAGCTCACCGCCTTCCCCGCCGATGCCGCCGCCGGCGTCGGCGACATGGGCGCGCGGCCCGAAACCTCGCCCGGGGGCGCGGAACTGCCGGAGGAGGCGGTCGACGCCGCGCCCCCACCGGCGTCCGGGGCCGTGGTGCTCCCCCGGGCGAACGAGGCGCTCCCGCCCGAGTGGGTGCCGATCGACGGCCTCGCGGGGTTCGCCGGGGCGCTCCTCGCCACCGCGCAGAACTACCGGGACAACACCCAGGCGGCGCTGCCGAGCTACCGCGACCGGGTCGTCCAGGTCCGCCTGGCGGCGCACGAGGGCGGGCTCAACCTGGCGATGCCCCCGGCGACGCGCGCGGCGGTCGCCGCGAAGGGGCGGGCGGCGGGCGACGTGCTCCTGCGCGAGTTCGACTTCGACCACCACCGCTGGGTCCGCTGCCAGGTGCTGCTGCAGCAGCTGGAGGCGAACCTGCACGCGATGCGGGCGACGTTCGACCGGGAGGATTACGCGGCCCTGTTCGCCGCCCCGCCCGCCGCGGCCCGGCGGTTCCCCTACCCGCGCACGGGGCCGTGGCGCGCGGAGGCGCTGCGCCACCTCGCGGCGCTGCGCGCACTGGACGAGGCGCTGCTGGCCGAGGACGCGGCCTGGCGCCAGGCCCACGCGGAGTGGGCGGGTGAGGACTTCTTCGCGCACGACACGCCCCGGCCCGTGCCGGTCCTCCGCGTCGTGCCAGACCTGTGAGCCCCGTGGCGGCGGTCAGGGGCGGGGCAAGGCGTGCCACAGCCGACTCAAGTGGCCCCCCTATTGACGAGATCGAGTTGCGCGAAGGCGTCGGCGGGCACGACGAAATAGAGTCGCCCGCGCGCGTTGTCGGCGCTGACGACCCAGCCACGACCACAGGGGCCGTCCGCGATTCGGCGCGGCGGCAGCACCCCGAGCGTCATCCCGAGCTGGTCGAGCTTCGCCAGCCACTCGACCACCGGGATTGGTTCGCCGACCAGCACGACCTCGGCGCGTTCCCAGGCGTACTCATCGATCAGTTGCACGGTCGCCTCCTGTGTCTCGGCCATGCCCACCTCGCGCAAGCGCTCACATGTCCGCTCGCGCTCCGGCCCGAGGTCGCGCCCCGTCACCACCCGCACCGACCAGCCAGCGTCCTCGTAGACTGCCAATCGCCACGCCTCGCGCTCCGCCATGCCCCGGGCATGGCTCGCCGCCGAGGACAGCCCGCACATCGGCGGGGGGCGATTCACCGACGATCGCGGCGGGATCGTCCCAGAGGGCCGCCAGGGTGAACGACTGCGCGAGGGGGTCGGCGATCCCCTCGGCGCAGAGTTGGTCGACCAGGACGGATAGGTGGTGGTTGATCATGGGGCCCGCTCCGGAGCGCTGTCAATGTGGATCGGTGGACGCGGGGCCACTCCCCGCGCCGGGCGCGATACGCGCGCTTCGATGGGCGGGCCGCGATCACGCGGCGGTGCACCTCGCCCGAGTCGCAGCCAGTGGCGGCGATGCGTGTCGTCGGCCTCGCGCCAGACCAGGCCGAGCGGCCCGGCGGGGTCGGACGCGAGGCGCGTCGCCGTCGTCAGCAGGGCGGGGAGGGGCGAGCGCCCGACCGCGAGCCTGCACAACTCCTCGGCGATCACCCCCAAAGTCGCCGCTTCGCGGGCCACCACTCCCTCCGTCCCGTCGGCGGCGGCAACGATCAGGAGGGCTGGGAAGCCGGCGTAGTCCCGCCGGGACCGCCCGCTGTCGCGGTAGTCGAAGTACGCCTTGAGCTTCTGCCCCCAGTCGCGCGGCCCCATGGTGCCACGGTCGTACTCGAAGAAGGCGGCGTGCCGCCCGTCGCCGCGCCGGTATACGACGTAGCCGTCCGGGCGGAACCACTTGCGGGCGCAGGCGGCGGCGTTGCGCCATTCGACCAGTCCCTTGTCCGCCCCGCGCCGCGCGGCCAGGCGGGCGCGGTGGGCCAGGTTGGCGAAGAATTCCTCGACGCCCAGCGTGTGGAGGGCGGCGGCCAGCAGGCTCGCGCGCGTGCCGATCGGCGCGTCCGGCCCGCCGCCCGCGAGGCCGTTCCACCGCACCGCCGCCGCCATCGACAGCCCATGCCACGCCGCGAGGGCGGCGATGCCGGCGGCCGTCGCCTCGGCGGGCTCGCGCGCGGCGAGCTGGCTGAGTGCCTCGTCCGCGGCCCGCCCGCCGCCCAGTTCGGCGCGCGGGATGCGCCGCGCTAGGCCGCGCTCGATCAGGGCATTGCGCCGCCGCCGAAAGGTTTCGTCCCTCCAGCCGAGCGCCCGGAGGGCGAGGTCGCGGGGGATGAGCGGGTGCCGCGCGAGGAGGTCGAGCAGCGCCCACTCCTGCGGGGCCAGGCGCAGGGCGAGGGTGTTCGCGTGCCGGAGTCCGCGCCCGATGAGGCGCGGGATCGGTGCGGCGGGTGGCCGGGCGAGCGGCGGGGTCGGGTCGGCGTGTGCCGTCGCCCGCTCGCATCGCCGCATGGAAGACCCATCGGCGACCACACGACGCACGTCGGCGTCGAGGCGTTCCCAGGTGACTATCCGCGTGGGTAGGGGCGCGTCGCGTCGCGCGGATTGCAGCGCTTCGAGGAGCGCCGCCCAGGCGTCCGCGCGACGCGCATCGGTCGCCACGAGCAAGGTCGGCGGAGACATCCCGGCGCGCTCCAGCGCCGTGCGCGCGGGGAAGAGGCGGTCGAGCGCGTCGCGCCGGGCGGCGAGGGGCGCGGTCGCCAGGTCGGGCAGCAGCAGGTACTCGGCCCGGGCCGCATTCTCCGCCACCCCCCAGGCGAGGGCGACGCGCGCCGGGAGGCGGAGGGCAATGCGGGCGTCGGTGTCGATCCGCCGGTACGACCGGTGCCACGGCGTCTCCCAAGCGAGCAGCTGTGGCGTGCCCGCCTCGGCGGCGGCCAGCGCGCCGAGGAGGCGGTGGAGGGCCAGCAGGCTCGGCAGGCGGCGCAGCCGCGCCAGTAGGTCGCGCCGTCGGAGACGATACGCCCGCGCCAGGGTCGCGGGATCGCCCCCCTGCTCGATGGCGAGCACCGCCAACCCGAGGTCGGTCGGATGCCAGAGGCCGGGGGAGAGCCGCGGTCCGAGCGGCGCGCGGATGGCGTCCGCCAGCCCCGCCGCGCGCAGCCGGTCGAGGTGGCGGTAGGCCGCCGCCGATCCCGCCAGGCCCGTGAGCCGCGCCAGGATGCCGACCGCCGCCAGCGGGAGCCGGGCGAGGAGGTCCAGCCGCCGCCGCTCGGCCGGGGTGAGCGCCGCGGCGGCGGTCTCCGCGTCGCGCCAGGTGAGGCGCCGCCGGGGGATCATGACGCCGCCTCGTCGGGCTGCTCGTCCGCGGCGGCGCGTTGCCCCGCTGCCGGGTCGGTCATCTCTCCGGGTGGCGTGGCCCGTACCTCGGGGAGTCGTTCCTGCTGCGGGAGCACGGCGGGCGGCGTCTCTCGCCCTGGCCGCTCCCTGCCGCCGCGCCGGCCCTTGCCAGCGCGCGGCTCGATCGCCTTGGGCGGGGTCGCTTCCGGCTGCGAGCGCTGCGAGTCGGGCCGCAGCCCGGTGCCGCTCTCGCCGATCACGGTCTTGGTCTCCGCGACGGTGCCAAGCGCGGCGATCCGCGCCCGCGCGTCCGCGTACCACGCCTCCACCGCCGCGCGCGGTCGACCCCAGCGCGCCGCCTCCGCCGCCGCCAGCGCGTCGGCCAGCGCCGGGTCGCCCGCCGGGGCCGGGTGAAGCCGGACCGAGAAGGCCGGCAGGCGCTCGCCGCGGCTCGACAGCCGCGCGTAGCAGCGATGCTTGCCGAGGCTGGTCAGGTCCTCGGGCGTCAGCGGGCCGCCGAGTTCCGGCACCAGGTAGTCGGCGTCCTCCGCCGAGCAGTTGAAGGCGAAGAGGCCGTCGATGTTGGCGAAGACGGTCGAGCGGAGCGCCCGCTCCCGATCCTTGGCGTCGAGGCGGGCCAGGCTCTGGGTCGCCAGGGCGAGGCTCGCGCCGCACTTGGCGTGCTCGCTGAGGAGCGCCTCGTAGTCCGCGCCGGGGAACGACTGGAACTCGTCCACGATCAGGCGCACCGGGCGGCGCTCCGCCTGGGGGAGGCTGGCCTGCGCCCCGATCGCCAGGGTGGCGAGGTTGAGCAGGGTACCGCCGAGGAGGGCGCAGGTCGACTCGCCGAGCGTCCCCTTGGCCCCGTCGACGATCACGAGCGCGCCGTCGCGGACCCAGGCGGCCGGGTCGATCGTCGAGCGGGGCTGGCCGACGAGGGCGCTGGCGGCGTGGCTGCCGACGAAGCGGTTGATCTTCGTCACCACCGGGTTGGCGCTCTCCAGCCGCAGCCGCTTGTCGAGCGCGCTGTCGAAGAAGTCCTCCCACCACGCCTTGAGGGCCGGGTCGCGCGCGAGCGCCAGGATCGACTTGCGGAAGGCGAGATCGATGAAGAGTTGCGGCAGCTCGAGGATCGTGTGCTGCCGGTCGCGCCCGCGCCGTCGATCGGCCGCGCAGAGCGCCTCGTTCGCCTCGAAGAGGGCCAGCAGCCCGAAGCGGAAACAGTCCTCCATCCGGGGTCCGTAGAACTGCTTGTACTGCCGCTCGAAGATCGTCAGGGTGCTGGCGACCGCCGTGTCGCGGTCCCAGCCGAGGCCGGCATCGACCAGGTTGAGGCCGCAGGGGCGCGCAGCGTTGCCGAGGTCGAGGAAGACGAGGTCGCCCCGGCGCGCGGGCGGGACGAGGCTGAGGGCGGCGCGGGCGAGGCCGCTGTGCGGGTCGAGCAGGAAGAGGCCGGACGCGAGGCCATCCGTCAGCGGGGGCGTCATTGCATCCCGGCCGAGATGCAGGAGGAGCGACGACTTGCCCCGCTGGGTCTTGGCGACGAGGAGCAGGTGGCGGCGCAGCGTGTCGGCAGGCACGGCCACCGGGATCCTGTGGCCATGGTGGGCGGCGACGCCGATGGGGCAGCCGCGCGCGACGGTGTGTGCCAGCGGCAGGAGCTGGCGCGCGGTCGTCCGCTCGACGTGCGTGACGTCGGCCCCGGCCTGCGGCAGGTGCCAGAGGGTGGCCAGCTCGCGCGTGTTGAGGAGCGCCAGGCAGCGGCGCGGCGCGAGCGGCGCGAGCACCCGCAGATTGGGGCGCGCCGCGCGCAGCGGGCGCGGGACGAGGCCGTTCCCCTCGTCGTGGGTGAACTGGCCGTAGGCCGCGATCAGACGTCCGAGCCGCTCCCGCAGCGCCCCCTCCGGGGTACCGGCCGGGGCGTACACCGCCAGCCGCAGCTCGGCGAGCCGCGCCGGTCGGGCGATCTTCTCGCGCACCAGGCGGGGGTCGTGGATCGCTCGCCGCGCCAGCCGCCGCATGAGCCAGACGGTCGCGGCGAGCGCGGCGCAGGCGACGCCGACCAGGGCCGCCAGACGACCCCAGTCCCCGTCAAGGTACCAGCCGTAGGCGTGCCAGCCGAGGAGGGCGAACATCCCCATGATCAGGAGGGCGAGTTGGGCGTTCGCCGAGCCGGAGGTGTCGCCGTGGCACGCGCCACCCTCGGACGCCGGTGAACGCTCGAGCGCCAGGCGGCGGTAGGGCCGCGCCCAATTCGCGGGGGCCGGGGCGACGACGAGCTGGCAGAGGGCACGCCAGCCGTCGGGCAGGTGGGCGATCGCGCCGAGGATGCCGAGGAGGGGGTCGGCCTGGGCACCGCGCTCGTCGTCGACGTCGGCGTCGCGGAAGGGGCGCAGCGGGAGGTACGGCGGATCGCGCAGCACCAGGGTGCAGGCGACCGCCCGCTCGTCCTCCCCGAGCGCCGCCGGGTCGGCATCCGCGCCGTCGGCGTCGAGCGCATAATCCTCGACGCCGAATGCGGGGAAGTCCTCGCCCGAACGGTCGAAGGGCCGCAGGTCGGCCTGGGGATAGGCGGCACCGAACTGGTCGACCAGTTGCGCCGCGGCCCCGTCGCCGGTCGCGCGGGCGAAGAACCGATACCGCCCGTCCAGGGCCGCGATCTCCAGCGCGAACCGCCCGGTCGGCGCGAGGCTCGCCAGCAGATTCTCCAGCGGCGTGATCGTGGCGTCGTTCGTCCGCGGGGTGACGATCTCGATGAGGTGGGTCGCGGGGGCGCGCCCGCCGGTCGGCGGTCGCCTGCGGATCGTGATGCGCATCGTCTGCTCCTATTCTTTATGGTTGGGACTCGCGGCGGATCGGCGGGTGCGGTCGTCGGTGCTGCGCCGCCGCTGATCTGGGCGTCAGCGGGCGCGGCGGGCCTCGACCAGGAGCGCGCGGAAATGGGCCGGGCCGCCCGGTTCGCCGAGCAGCGCGCTGAGATCGCGGCCCTCGGGCAGCGACAGCGGGCGGTAGCGCCCGCCAAGGGCGAGGGCGAGCCGCGCGGAGGCCGCCCGCCCCGCCGCGTCGCCATCGAAGACGCCGTAGACGCGGCGGGTACGGGCGAGGAAGCCGAGCCCTGCCGCCGGGACGTGGGTGCCGCAGGCGCACCAGGCCGACAGGCCGAGGGCGAGCGCCGCTAGCCAGTCGAAGATCCCCTCGCAGGCGAAGGTTTCGTCATGGCACGTCGCCCAGCGCTGGCCGAGGATCGGTCGCTCGCCGGGGAGGGCGAGGTATTTCTGCGTCGCGTGGGGCGTGCCGCCATCCGCGCCGAGGCCCCGGCCGATGAACCAGATGGCGTGCCCGGCGCGCAGTTCGGGGACGACCACCCGCCCCGCGAGCGCGTCGCGCAGCCCGCCCCCCCGCGTCCGCCGGAGCAGCCCCAGGTCCACGGCGAGCGGTAGCAGGCGCGAGTCGTGCTCGCGCCGCAGGGTCGCCGCCAGCGTGTGGCCGTCGGCCCAGCCGAGCGCGCAGCGGCGGAGCAGCCGCAGGGGTAGCCCGCGCCCGTGTAAGTAACGCAATGCGTCGACCTCGTGACGGAGCGCCCGGCGGTAGACGGCGCAGGCGAGGTTCATGACCGTCTGCTCCTCCAGGGTCAGGCGTTCCCAGGGGCGGTTCGCCCCCGATCGCCGACGCACGGGCGGCAGCGCGGCCAGATCACGCCGCGTTGCCGTCGGGCGCATCGGCCGATCGATCGGCCCACCCGATCCCGCCAGGAGCGCGCAGGCACCCGGCAGAGCAACACCCTCCAGGCGCATCACCAGGTCGAGCACGTCGCCGTGCGCCCGGCACTGGCCGGCGTAGCAGTGGAAGTGTTCGTCGTCCGGATCGCGCAGGTCGAGGACGAAGTTCGGCGTGCGGCGATCGTCGTGGAAGGGGCAGAAGGCGACGAGTCGCCCCGCGCCGTGCGGCCGGAGGTCGAGGCCGTAGGCGCGCGCGACCCGCGCGAGCGGGTTGGCCCGCTTCAGGGCGGCGAGATCGTGATGGGGCGCGGGGCGCATCGAGGGAGCGGTTGTTCGCGCGGGTGTCGAGACGCTCATCGCTCCCCTCCTCGTGGCCGGTAGCCGACCGAGGTCGTCGGCTGCGGGGCTGCCCTATTCTCCGCCGCGCCAGCTTCGTCCGCCGCGTCCTGGGGCGGGATCGCCGCCATGCGGGCCGCCTCGCGCTCCTCGGCTTCGAGGGCGGCGAGTTCGCGCGGGTCGCTGGTGGCGAGCCGGTGCTCCTCGGGGCTGGCCACGACCGTCAGCGGGAACCGCCCGCCCCGCGCGAAAAAGAGCCCCTGCCCCTTCGCCGCGCCGAGGAGGTGGCGCTCCTCCGCCGGGGTCAGCCCGAAGAGCGCGGCGACCGCCCCGATCGTCGTCTCGTTCTGCTTCAGCACGACCTTGACGGCGGCGTTCGCCAGGATGGCGTCGCCATGCTCGGAGCGGCGCAGATCCTCCGCCCGGTGGACGATCAGGTCCAGGCCCAGCTCGTACTTGCGCGCCCGGCGGTAGAGCGCCTGGAGGAAGTCCGCCCCCGCCGGGTGCTGCAGGAGCTTCCAGCCCTCGTCGACGATCAGGCGGCGCGGCGCGCGGGAGCGCCGCACACGCCCCCAGGCGTGCGCGGCGATCAGGTGGATGGCGAGCGGCTGGAGGCGGCCGTCGAGGTCGCGCAGGCCGAAGACCACGAGACGATTGGCGAGGTCGACGTTCGTCCGCCGGTTGAGGAGCCCGGCCAGCGACCCGGCGACGTAGGGCTCCAGGCGCAGCCCCAGCGAGGCGGCGGTCGCGCCCGGTACGTCGGCGAGCTGCACGGCCAGGTCCTCCATGAGGGGCGGCTCGTGCCGCCAGGAGGCCGGGTCGCCGGGGATGATCCCGGCCGCCGCGTAGGTCGCGCGCAGCAGGCGGTCGAGGAGGGCACGCTCCTCCGCCCCGAGCGCGCGTCCGGTGTCGGCGAGCATCAGCTCCAGGAGCCCGAGGAGGGACTCGACCTGCTCGGCGACCGGGTCGCGCGGGTCGTCCCCCGCGTCGCCCGCACCGGGGAGGGGCAGGTCGAACGGGTTGAGCGCCTGGCGCGAGGCGAGCGCGAGGCGCACCTGCTGCCCGCCGACCACGTCGGCGAGGCGGCGGTACTCGTCGTCGGGGTCGATCACCAGGCATTCGACCCCCTCCTCCAGGTTGCGCAGGACCAGCAGCTTGACGAAGAACGACTTGCCCGAGCCGGACGGGCCGATCACGACCGCGTTGGCGTTGGTCAGCCCCCGGTCGAAGGGGTCGAAGATCAGGAGCGACTGGCGCGCCAGGCCGTAGAGGATCCCGCTCGGCATCGCCAGGGTGCCGCTATCGAAGGGGAAGGAGGCGGCCAGGGCGGAGGTGGTCAGCGTCTGGGCGTGCCCCAACCGATCGTGCCCTTCCGGCAGGCAGGCGCGGAAGGCGAGATCCTGCTCGTAGAGCGCCGTGCGGGCCGCGATCTGGAGCGACCCGAGAGTCTGGCGCAGGCGGCCGAGCAGTTCGTCGAGCAGTCGGGGCGCGGCGGCGCGGAGGAGGACGTAGTGCGCGACGGCGTAGAGCTTCTCCTCGCCGCGTGTCAGCTGGTCGCGCAGCGCCTCCAGGTCCTCCATCGCCAGCGCCTGGCCGGGGTCGCGCAGCTGGCCGAGCCGCTCGGCCGCGCGGCGCGACGCCTCGAAGCCGTTGAGCTGGATACCCAGGTCGCGCACCATCCGGGCGGTGTCGAGCGGGGCGATGTGCTGGGCGAGCTCGAGCGGCTCGTCGAAGCCGACGAGCGGGCCGAGCCAGCCGTCGCCGACCTCGCGCGGCAGGGCGCTGAGGTAGAGGGCGCGGGCGTAGCCGCCGTCGAGCCGCAGCCAGTCGCGCCCGACCTCGACTGCGGCCGGGGCGATCAGGTCGGCGATGGCGCGCCGCCCCAGCGCCAGGCGGCGCGTGTCGGGGTGCAGCCGTCGCCCTTCCAAGCGGGGAGTCCTCGGCCCGGGTTCGTGGCGCGAGGCGGCGGATCGACGGCGGATGCGGATGGCGAAGCCCATCATGCTACCCTCCCCTCGCGCGTCGCGGTCGGTGCCGCGCGCTCGTGGGCCACGACAAGACCGCCGTCGCGCAGTTCGCGCCCCAGGCGCTCGATCCCGGCAATGTCGGGGCACCAGCAGGCGAAGTAGAGGGCCGCCAGTTCGGCGTCGCCCAGGCGGCGGGCGACGAGGCCGCAGCGGCCGAGCTGGCGGATCAGGTCGTCGCAGCGCGCGGCGAGCTGCCGCGCGGCGGTCGTCTCATCGCTCGCGCCCGCCGCCTCTCGACCCCCGCGCGGGCGCGACAGCGCCGCCGGACGGGGGTCGTCCGCCGGGACGACCAGGTAGAAGCGTCGGTCGATGAATGCCCGCCCGCCGGCGAGGCGGCGGACGAAGGCGTTGCGGTCGCGGGCGACATGGCGCAGGCGCGCGTGCGGCTCCCGCGCGGCCCGCGCGTCGCGCGCGGCGAGGTAGGCCGTCAGGTCGGGCGGGGTCGCGCGTACCAGCACCTGCACCGGGAAGGTCAGGCTGTCGAGGGCGGCGGCGTAGCCGACGACGACCTCCCGCTGCTTGGCCTCGCCGAGGGTGGCGAAGTTGAGCGAGCCGACCGCCAGGACGGTACGCCGCCGCCCCCCGGCGAAAGTAACGACCCCCTCCGCGATCGCCTCGATCGCGAGATGGGTGCCCTGGACGGTCGTCCGCTTGGTTGGGCCACCCCGGCGCAGCAGGAGGAGCCCGAGCGCGGCGAAGAGGAGCAGTGCGAGCGACAACAGCTCGGGGTTCATCGCGGCACCCCCGCGTCGGTGTCGGCCCGGTCATCGCGCGAGACCGTTATCGCAGCAGCCCCGCCGGTCGTCGGCAATTCGGCCCAGTCGGGGCCGACTGTCCGCCAGTCGGCGGGCCGGGGCGGACGCGGGCACCAGACGGCCACGCGGGGGCGGGACCAGTGGCGCAGCAGCACGAAAGCCCAAGACTCGGGTGCTCGCCCACCGGGCCGCGCCAGCGCGACGACGAGGGCCAGGAGTGGCGGGAGCAGCGCCAGGCAGGCGCGGAGCGGCCAGGGCAGGGTGGCGGCCCCCTGCCAGACACCGCCGTAGCCGACCGCCGCCCCGCCGAGGAGGAGCAGGAACTGCCGGACCGAGAGGCTGAGCGCCCCGTAGGTGATGAAGCGGTCCTCGACCGCCAGACCGGTCGGGATCTTGTGGCGCGTGCGGGACATGGGGAACCTCCTTCTCTGCGCGGGCTGTGAGGTGCTGTCGGCACAAGTGGCGCGGGGCACCGTGGCCATTCGGGCGCATCGCTCAGCCCCCGCCGCCGAGCGCGCCGCTGATGAAGGCGGCGATCTGCGGGGCGGCGATGACGATCGCGAAGCCGATGAACGAGCCGATGAAGGCACCGCGCGCCGTATCGATCTGGCGGGGGTTGCCAGCGGCGGTCATCCAGAGGATGCCCGACCAGATCAGGCAGCCGACGACGACAACGCCGCCGAGCACGCGCAGGCCGGTGACGACGTTCTGGGCCAGGGCGTTGATCGCTTCCATGTGGTTGTTCCTCTCTTCCCTTCGATTCTTGGTCGCGAACCATTCGCGGCCGCGCGGATGGCGCGGTGTGGTCGGGTGTCGGGCGGGGCGCGGCTGGCGTGCGGCGTCCTTAGGCCGCTGGTCCGGCTCTGCATGGCAACCTCCTAGCGGCGTACCCGGCCAGCGCCGGCGTAGTGTTCGGCCCAGAAGCTGGCGGAGAGCGACATCTCGCGGACCACATCCCCTTCCTGCGGGGCGTTGATCATCATTCCCTCGCCAACGTAGATCCCGACGTGGGTGACCCAATCGTTGGGATCGGCGTAGGTCCGGGCGAAGAAGACGAGATCGCCGGGTTGCAGGTCGGTGTCGGCGATGCGCGCGGTGGCGTCGTACTGCTGCTGGGCGGTGCGCGGCACGCTGACGCCGAGCTGGCCGTAGACCCACTGGACGAGGCCGGAGCAGTCGAAGCTGGTGGCGGGGCTGGCACCGCCGAGGACATAGGGCCAGCCGAGGTACTGGCGGGCGAGCGCCACGACATCGCCGCCGCCGCCCGCCCCGCCCCCGCCACTACCCGCGTCCAGGCCGTAGGCCGCCGCCTGGGCGAGTACCTGGTCGACGTAGCGCTCGTCGTGGTTGTAGGCGAAGAGGGCCGCGCGGAGATCGCCCGTCGCCGCGCCGCTGTCGCAGAGATAGAAGGCAGCGGCGTGGATCGCCGACTCGGGGTCCCAAATGCCGTCTGCGCCGAGCCCTTTGCCGGTCGCGGCGTCGACCCGCGCGACGAGGCCGCGATAGGTCGAAGGGAGGAACTGCATCATCCCCAGGGCATGCTCGTCCTCGGTCCCGGCCAGCTGCGGGATGGCGGGTCCGACGGCACGCGGGTCGAAGCCCGACTCGATCTTGGCGACCGCTGCCAGTACTTCCCAGGGCAGGCCGCAACTGGCGTCGGAGACCCGGCGCATCATCGTCAGGTACGCGGACGGGATCTCCCCCGCCTGGACGCTCCCGCTGCCGGTCGGGCCGAACGGGCTCCGCGTCGGCAGGACCGCGCCGAGCGCGGCGATGACGAAGTTACCCGCGAGGACGAGGGCGAGCAGCAGGGTCGCCACGATGGCGAGCGCGCCGCGTACGAGGCGCGAGAGGTCGAGGGCGGCGGCGACGGCGGACATGGCGGTGCTCCTTTACTTGCCGCGTAATTGCTGGTAGGCGACGTAGCGCAGCACCCCGCCGCCCCCGCCCCCGCCGCCGCGCAGGCCGAGCAGGCCCGGCAGGCGGATCGTGAGAATCAGGACCGCGATCCCGAGGAGGCTGGGGAGGAGCGCCGCGCCCGCATCACCCGCTGGGGTCAGGTCGGTGAAGAGCTCGGCCCCAAGCTTGAGGGCGACGATCTGGAGGAACTGCGTGAAGACCGCGCCGCTGAACGCGGCCGACCAGCGCCGCGCCAAACCCTGGGTCTGCGGCAAGGTCCAGCAGAGGAGCGCGAGCGGGGCGACGACGATCAGGACGTCGATCAGCGCGAGGCGCATCAACATTTGGAGGATCAGGAAGAGGGCGACGACGAGATAGAGGAGCCCGACGACGAGGGTGGCGAAGTCCTGCGCGCCGCCGCCCGCCCGCTGCCAGCCGGGGAGGCTCGCACCGGTGATCAGGCCACAGAGGGCGTTGTTGAAGTCGATCGCGAGCTGCGCCAGCCAGAGGCTTGTGTTGGCGAGGAGCGCCCCGACGAGCGCGCGGGGGATCACCTCGGCCGCCTCGTGGTAGGGCGCGCCGATCCGGTCCTTGAGCATCACGTTCAGCCCGCTCGCGACGAGGACCAGCACGAGCAGCGCGTTAGCCGCCGCCCGCACGGTGCCCCAGAGCCCGACGACGACCGGACTGGCGTAGGAGCCGAGCGGCGGTGTCTGGCCGACGAAGTTGAGCGGGCTGGCGAGCCAGGCGTCGATGGGACCCCTGAGCGCCGTCGCGATATCGGCGAGGACCGCGCGGGCGAGCTTCAAGAAGAGCTCCTTGAGCAGGTCCGGGTTGATCGGGCTTGGCGGCAGGATCGGGACGGGCAACGATTGCGCGAGGGCGCGCGGCCCGGTCGCCAGGGCGTGGCCGTAGCGCACCTCGGGCGCGACGCTGGCCGAGGTGACCGGCGCGGCGGGCGAGCCGCCCGGCACCGCCGCGTTCGTGGCCGTCGCCGGGAGGAGTAGGGCACTGATGCCGAGCGCCAGGAGGGCGAGGTGGCCCAGCCCGACCGCGAGCGAGCATGCCCGTCGCCGGGAACCGAGTGCTGTCAGCGCCTGACTGCTGCGGAGTGCCGCGCGGAGTACGGTCGATAACCGCTCGGCCAGCGTGCCGGGGCGTACATCGCTCATCGGTCTACCTCCTCAGCGCGACCGGCCCAGCGGACGAGCCAGAGGTCGAATTGCCCGCCGCCCGCGCCATGCACCGCGAGCAGCGCCTGCCCCCGCGCCATGTCCCAGCGCACGCCGTCGGGCATGCCGATCGCTGCCGGGAGCGGGCCGAGATCCTGCCCCGCGCCGCCCGCGCGCGGGTCGAATGCCCGCAGGACGGTCGCGCCGCCGCGCCCCGTATGGGCCAGGGCCAGGACTAGGTCGTCGCCCCGCCAACCGAGGCCGAGCCCCTCCGCCACGCCGAGGTCGAAATCCTGGCCGCCGATGGTCCCGTCGGTTGAGAGCCGAGGGGCGGGAGCGGAGCCGAACGTCGGGCCACCCGCGCCACCGGGGAGTGGCGCGGCGTAGGCCACGGTAGCACCGGTGCCCGTGCTCCCCCCGCGCCAGGTCAGCGGCGGGAACGGCGGGGCCGGATGACCGTCGATGGTGACGTCGGCCAGGGAACGGAACGTGCCGTCGGCGATGGTGAGCAGGCAGAGGCTGGTCCGACCGTTGGCGCGCGCCAGCAGGGCCACGCGGCCGCCTTCGGGGCTCCAGGCGTAGGCGCCGGGGACGATCTCGCTGGGGAGGGTGATCAGCTCGTGGGGTGCGGACGCGGCCTGACCGTCGGTGGGCAGATCGAGCCAGAGGAGCCGTGTCCGCGCGCCGCCGCCCTGGGGTCGTTGCTGGCTCGCGAGCAGCATCCCGGTGCCGTCAGGCGACCAGCTCAGATCGACCAGGCGCTCGGCGGCGGTGTTCGGGGGCAGGGCGTAGCGGCGCTCGCCACGCTCGCCGTCGCGGTCGGTGACCCAGACCTCGGTGGCGAGCCCCTCGACGCCACTCCCCGACGCGACACCCAGCGCACCGGCAGCGGGACGGGCGAGATAGGCGACCCGGAAGCCGTCGGGCGCGGCGGCGATGGCGACCTGGGCCAGGGGCGGGCCGATGCGGCGGGCGTCGCCATTACCCCCGATGAGCCAGAGCTGGCGCTCGTCGCCCGATGGCAGCGCCACCGCGAGGGCGACGCGCCCGTCGGCCAGGAACTGCGCGGCGGCGATCGTCGCGCCGGGGAGTGGTGGACGGATGCGTTGCGCCTCGGGGGTGCCCTGCCAGAGGATGCCGACGAGCGTTGTGGTCTGGTCGGCGACGAGCCGGACGGCGTAGGTAGTGTCCGCGCGACCCGCGAGTCGCAGCGTGACGCGGTTCTCGCCGGACGGCAGCGCCAGGGTCGCCGGGGTGCGCCCACGCTCGCGCCCGGCGATGAGGATCGTCGCGCCGGACGGCGTGCTGGTGATCGCGAGCGAGGCGCTGGCGACCTCGGCCCGCGTCGGGCTCGGGAGTGCCGCGCGGACCAGGAATGCTACAGCGGCGATCCCGGCAAGCGCGAGCGCGACGACGAACCAGCACTTAGGGTTGCGGAGATCATCTCGCGAGGGCCACTCGATGGCGATGTCGATCGGTAACTGCATCCTGGATACCCTCCTCGCGTCGGCTTCCTACTTGGAGCCACGATAGGAGGGCTTGCGCTCAGGATGTACTCAGGATGCGCTCTCAATGCGCTCTTACTAATTGGTGAAGTCAAGTGAGAGCGATATCTTGCCGGATCGAATGGACCGGGGGCAGCGCGGAGAAGGCTTGCGCTCACGATGCGCTCATGACCTCCGTTGGATCCGACCGAGCACAATCCGGCCTACTCAGCCCTGGGTGTAGGCGACGGTGCTCCCGCAGGAGAGGCCGACAGGGGCACGGCCAGCAGTGCCACGACGCCAGCGAGCACGCGAAGCCCGCCCATCACCCATAGCGTCGGCAAGATACCGATGACATCGCCGAGGCCACCGGCGAGGCCCAGGCCCCCCAGCCGGAGCAACGCATTGGTGGTGTCCAGCGCCCCGAAGATGCGGCCCCGGTAGGCGTCCGCCACACCGCGTTGCAGGAGCGTCTGCATCCCGACCTGATAGCCAACGGCGGGGACACCGCCGAGCGCCGAGAAGGCCAGCGCCAGCCCTAGCGAGGGGAAGGCGACGAGTGTCAGGGACATCAGGCCGATACCGATCAGGCTGAATGCCAGCAATCGGGCTGGGGATAGCATTCGCTCGACGCGCCCGATCGCGGTGCTGGCGAGGAGGCCGCCGAGTGCTTGGACGGTCAGCAGCCAGCCGAAGCTCTGCGCCCCCGCGCCCAGCACGGTGTCCACGAAGGGCACCAGCAGGGCGCTGTTCATGCTGTCCGCGAAGGTGGCGATGCCGACGACCGCGAAGACGATGGCGACGAGCCGCTCGCGTCGGATCAGCCCGAGGCCGCCCAGCCAGCCCCGCCAGACCGCGTCCCAGGTCGTCCGCGCGTCGGGCGTTGGTGCGATCTCAGGTGGGCGGGCTGGCGGCGACAACGCCACCAGGGCGATCAATGCCCCGCCGATCAAGAACGAGGCGCTGTCGGCCAGGACCACGCCGGGCAGGCCGATCAGGCCGAAGAGCACCCCGCCGAGCGGCGGGCCGATCAGGCGGGCCAGATTATTGTTGAGTACGTTCAGCGCGTTGGCGGGCACCAGTTGCGCCTCACCAATGAGTGTCGGGAGCAGCGCATTCTCAGCCGGACCGAAGAACGCGCCGAGCGCCGCCTGGCATACGGCCACCACATAGAAAATCCAGAGCGCGTCGGCGACCTGCGCGACGAGCAGGAGCGGCAGGAGCGTCCCCCGCGCCAGGTTGCACGCGATCATCGTGCGGCGGCGGTCCCAGCGATCCACGAACACCCCGGCGACCGAGCCGAGAAGCGCGGCAGGCAGGAGATAGGCCATCAGCCAGGCGCTCGTGGCGAGCGCCGAGCCGGTGCGTCCGTACAGATAGAAGGGGAGCGCGGTGATCAGAACCCAGTCGCCCGCGAGCGAGATGAGGCCGCCGAGCCAGAGCAGCGCGAAGTTGCGTTGCCGCAAGACGGCGAGCATCGTCAGCCCCGCGCCCCGCGCCCGACCGTTGCAGTCGGCCCGGACCACGCAAAAGGTGCGCCGTCCACGTACAGGAAGCGAAAGGTGTCCCGCGCGGCGATGATGTCGAGCGTGGCGCGCTCGGCGACGCTCTCCAGCGTGATCACCAGCGCGGCCTCGCCTTGGTGTTCCACCTCGCGCAGCGGCAGGGTGCGCATCCGGGGATGGCGCTGCCAGAAGTGTCGCGCCTGCGGCAGTGCGCGGGCCAACCCACGCAGGGAGAAATCGGTCGTCCTCAAGCAGCGCGCACAGGTGACATACATAGCGAAGGGGGCTCGCCGCCAAGACTCCACATGTTCCGGCGTGCCGAACCGGAGCGGCGTATCCCCGCCGCAACAGGAACAGGGGGCCGAGCGCCGAGCCAGGGCGGCGACGAAGTAATCGGCCCCTGCGGTGAGCACGCGCGAGAAGGCCGGTTTGTAACCTTGGATACCCGCGAAGAGTTCGGGGTCCTCATGTCGGGAGTTGAAGCCGTCGGGGCCGACGAGATAGCAGCCGGGGCACCGGAGCAACAGACGACCGATGGCACGATCGAAGTCGCCCAGCAGCCGACGCTCGCCGCAATCGGGGCACCAGATGCGCGTCTCCCGCCAGCCGCCCGGCTCGTCGGTGTACGGGCCGTAGGCGGCAACCTCGTGGCGCAGCGCGGTGGTGAGCACCCGCCGGAGCGCGAGCCGCCCGCGATGCAGCCGCACCTTGACCGCCCCCTCGCTCAGGCGCAGACGCTCGGCGATCTCCCCGTGCGAGGACTCCTGGATGTAGCGCGCCACAAGTACCTCGCGGGTCGCGGGCGGCAGGAGCGCGAGCGCCCGGTCGAGCAAGTAGGCGAGTTCGTCCCGCTCCAACTCGACCTCGGGGATGCCTGGGCTGGTCGCAGCTTCCCCGCTCACCAGGGCGAGTGCACCGGGCGCACCACCGAGACGTTCCAGCAAGTCACGCTCCCGACCGCGCCGCTGCCCCCAGCGCAGGCAGACGTTGCGGGCGATACCCGCGAGCCACTGCGCGCGCTTCTGCGGATCGCGTAGGGCGGCCTCGTGCCGCCACGCCTCCAGCAATGCCTCCTGGGCCAGATCCTCCGCCGCGTCGGCGTCGCCGGTGAGGCGGGCGCAAAGGCGCACCAGACTACGCCGTTCCGTGGCCTCCGCCGTATCCGGGTAACCCAGAATCTCCGACACTAACGCCATCAGCGAATGCTCCTCGTCACGCCGCCCATCGCTTCTTCTCTATAAGTCACCCGTCATGTCGCGATGGTTACGCTTTTTCTCGGTGGGTGCCGTCTCCACCATGAACGAAAGGCATCGTGATATACCGTACTCATCGCCTGTCGATGATCAACGATGCGGTCTGGATCGCTAGACAGTGGGCTATCCCCTAGAGGCGTCAAGCGGCATGTCGCCGCATTGCGCTACTTCGACCAATACGGGCACTCTTGTCTCTCAAACGGGAGGGCACGCACCCGCATTTACCAATTCGGAGTCGACACCTTGGATTGAGATTACTACGCTCAGTGCTCTCTTGCGTTATTGGTTACAGGCCGAATTCGGTTCCGCCGCAACAAGGGTATGCGCGACGGGTTGGTCTCTCGACGCTATAATCAGCGGGCGATCAGGCTTTCGGCCAATTCCGAATGCGAGGAGCTTGGTATTTGGGGAGAGCACAGGGTGACGGCGGAAGATGCGGTCACGGGCCGTTGGGTCGATCCGATGGGAGACATCGATCGGAGCCCGATGAGCGAGAGCTTGGTGACGCTCATCGCCCAAAGCTGTGGCAACGACGCGCACGTCGCACGAGCGCAAGAGATGCTGCCGCTCCTTTCGCTCCAGGCGGGGGAGTCGGTGCTGGAAGTCGGCTGCGGCACCGGTGTGGTGGCGCGCGAATTGGTACGGTTGACCAGCGGAAGCATGCAAGTTTCTGGTGTCGATCCTAGTGCCCTTGCGCTGGAGCGGGCCGCGACAGAAACCGCTACGGCGGACCTCGGCGACTGGGCCGATCGCATCACCTATCGGCAAATGGCTGGGCAGGCTCTCACGTTCCGCGACAATACTTTCGACGCGGCGATGTGCTCACGAGTCCTTATCCACGCCGCAGACCCGCAAGACATCGTGGCCGAGATGGTCAGGGTAGTACGGCCTGGCGGGCGGATCATCTGTGTCGAGCCGGCCCATCAGTTCTGGGCCGGGGTAGACGATGTGCTCCGGGACAAGACCTCGGCCTTTACCAACACCGACATCGGGCGCGAACTGCCTGGGATGCTACGGCGGGCTGGGCTTGATGACGTCACGGTCACGCCCCACGTCTTCATCGGCCAGGCTTTGCCGGATCTCGACGGCATACGCGCCGATGTGCTCGCGGGTAGGGGGATGATCGCCGCTGCGGTCCGCGCGGGGCGCTGCACCATGACCGATGTTGAAGAGCTGTGCGCCCAGGCGGAGCGAGCGCTCCGCCGACAAACCTTCCTGTTTTGCGCGCTACACTTGGCGGTGATCGGGTACAAGGCAGCTTAACTTGTTCCTGGGCCTACTCCTCACGGCACCGGCGTGCGATGCCGTCTACTGCCAAGCGATAGTGGAGCATCGCCGCTCGCCGAGGTTCCCTGACGCAAGTGCCGAGCCACAATGAAGTCGCCGGATCATGAGCGCGAGCTACAGTACCGCAGCATCTGCGCCTCGCGCCATCCTCCATTGACGGCTCCATGTTAATCCGATCGCCGACGGCAGTGCCGGTGGCGACGATCGTCCCGGAGGGGAGTTCGAGGACGAGATCGGCGCGTGTGAGCGCGACGCGGCATGGACGAAAGCCGGATTGGAGCCGCAGGACAACCGCGCCCTGTTCTCCAAATTCGGTGCGACGGAGGTAGACAAGATCGATCGGGAAGCGCATGCCGATAGTGTGTAGTCCCGTACAAGGCGCGAAGATGAGACCCGCGCCGCTCGAGAACGTCGCGCGGCCAAGTAGCCCGATGAGGCGTCGCCACGGGCCGCGCGCACACTCCGCCCTGTCAGCCAGAGTCGTGCCGCGCGTGAGGTTGCAGATCGCGACCCGGCAGGCTGCCATCAGTCCCTCTTGTGGCGACGTGGACGAGTGCTCCTGGCGTGATTAGCGGGCAGCGGGGATGCCTCAAGCGGACGGCGGGCGTTCACCCGCCCGAGCCGTCGGTGCCCGAGGCATCGCCCTTCGCGAGCATCGCCCTGACTTCGGTGAACACCTCAGCGGTTTCCTTCTCGGGCTGCTCAACCACCGGCGAGCGACTCGGGTCGCCCTCGTCGCCGTAGCCCTCGTGCAACGCCGTCTCCAGCGCGCGCATCTGCCGCTCCAGTCCCGCGAGATCGCCGACTTGGCCGTAGCAGCGGAAGAGTTCGCGCGCGAACGCCTCCTCCTTGGGCTGCTCGCCGAGCATGGCCCGGTAGAGCGGCACGGCTAGGCTGGGTCGCCCCGCGCGCGCGCAGCGGCGGGCCAGCCGCAGCCGGTAGTCGCTCCAGCGCTCCGCATAGTCTTCCACCAGGGTCACGCCGTCATCGCGCAGTGCCAGCCATTCGTAGCTTGCACCCTCCAGGAGCGTGGGACGGTAGAGCGCCCGCGCCAGACGATACTCGCCGAGCGCCTCCGTGAGCGAAAGCTTGGGCTCCCGTTTGATGATCGCCAGCCATCGATGCACGTCCACGGTGACCAGGTCGGGGTCGAGCCAGCATTCGCCGCCGCGCAGCCGCTGTACGACCTCGCGCGGCAGGTCAGGCACCTGACCCGTCAATTCTTGTCGTAGCCGCCCGATCATCGTATTGAGGACATTCCGCGTCGGCCAACTATCTTGATCGGGCCAGAGGGAGATCCAGAGTCGGTCCTTCGTCAACGAGCGGGGCGGGTGCGCCGCCAGCAGTTGGAGGAGCTCCCAGGCCTTCGCGTGGTGGCGCGGGGCGAGAACCTCGCCCGCGTGCAGCGCCCGAAAGGGGCCGAAGCAGCGGATATCGAGCGGGGTCGCAACGGGTGGCTCCTCGCTGGACTCTAGCGCCAGCAGGTCGGCGGTGATCTCCTCCGGCGTGAGAGCCGACGGATGCGTCGGCGGGTGAGCGGTGCCGGGTGTGGGAATATCCACGACAGCAGACTCCACTTCGGTCGACGATTGCGACGCAGGGGCGGAATCCCCGACAAGTTCCGCGCCCGGACGCGAGGATGCGAGCGCCGCAGCACCATTCGACGGCTCATCTTCGATCCCGATAACCCCCTCGGCGGCGCGGTCGATCCGCCCATTTGCCGGGCTGGTCAGGTCGCTGCCCGGCGCGGGGTCGGGATCGATCTCGAGCGCGGGAGCGCTGCCCGCGCTCGATGCATTGTCGTCATGCGTCTCGCCATTACTCCCAGGCATGGTCTGCCCCACCATCAGCCCGTGAACAGGTGCCGCATCCTTCTGGTCCGCTGGTGATGGCGCATCGGTCCTCGGTCGCCGCCCGGTACACGATGGGCGCTCATCTGTCGGTCCTATCCCTGGCAGTCCTTCTTCGACGTCATTGTATGCCGATACCGCCGTGCCCTCGGGCGGATTGTCGTCGCTTGTGGGCGATGCCGCCCGTGCGGTATCGGTGTCGATCGGTGCCACATCTCCACGCGATCGGGGCGCAATGACCGGCGAGTTTTCTCCTTTATAGGTCCGACCTAGCTGCTCGGCCAGCGCGGCGAGCGCTTCCGGCGCGATCCGGTACCCGCGTGCGCTACTGGTGGGCACGCCGGCGAAGGAGCGAGGCGTGCGCCCGGCTAGCCGCAGGAGGAGACGACCTCCGCCCGGTAAGGCGGTTGCATCCGGCACGCCGAGGAGCCGGACGCTCTGGGCCTCGTCCGCCAGCCGCAGGACGAGGCGGCTGGCGAAGAGCCGCAGCGCGCCGTCGTCGAGCGCCTCGGGACGCGCGGTCGCCGCGAGGAAGCGGATACCGTGGAGGGGGCCATCCGTCGCCAGGATCTCCAGCGTCGTCGTCTCAGGTCCGTCGCCATCGCGGCACAGCACATCGGTCGCCTCGGCCAGGATCAGCACGAGTTCCGGGCGCGGGGTGTCGGGCGGCTCCTCGCGGCGGCGGTCGAGTTCCGCGCGGAGGTCGGCGAGCAACCCCGCGACCCGCGCCCGGTCGTCCGGGTCGACGAGCGGGTCGCCCCAGTGCGGCAGCCGGAAGAGTTCGGGAGGCAGTGCCTGCGGGTGCGCGATCGCCCACAGGCGCAGCGTATCGGGATGACGGCGGCTGGCAAGGGTCGCCGCGAGGCCGGTCAGCGCGATGTCGGCCCCTTCGCCCAATCCGCCGACCACTAGCATATGACCGAGCGCCTCCCAGTTGGCGAAGAGCGGCGTCGCGCCCGGTAACTCCGCGAGTGGAAACATCGTCGGCAGCGGCACGTCCTCCGGCCCGACGAGCGGGGCCAGCAGCCCGGCGGCAGTCAGGCCGGTGAGGCGCAACTCGACGTCGCCGGTTGCGCGCACCGGCACGGCCCGACCACCTCCGCCGAGGAGGGAGCCGAGTGTGGGGACCAGCGCCGCCAGTTGCTCGCGTGCGGCGCGCGGTGCGCTCACGAGGAGCGCGGCATCCCCGCGCGCCCCCTGCGCAGACAGGAGGGGCGTCACCTCGTCAAGGTTTTCCTCAGCGAAGAAGCGCGTGGCGTGGTGCGCGAGGGCGACCGCCGGTTCGACCTCGCCGCCGTGGGCGCGGTGGGTGAAGGTGCCGAGTAGATCGCCATCGGCGAAGTCGCCTGGTTCATCCGCGCGCACCTCGCGTATCGCGACAGCAGGCGAGGCGGCGGTGCGTAGTCGGCGACGCAGCTCGCGACGGGCGAGCAGCTGTCGCCGCAACAGGAAGGCTGCCCCGCCGACGATGGCCGCCCCCAGCGCGCCCGTGCCGACGACCAGCGGGGCGCGGCCGGGCGAAAGTCGCGCGCCCGCGCCCGCCGGGTCCGACTGCAGCGGAGCAACGACGGTGGTGACCGGGGTCGGTGACACGACCGTCGCCGCCGGGCCGCCCGGTACGGGGGTGGCCGAGAGCGTTGGTGTAGGAGTGGCGATCGTCGGCGGTGTGGCCGTCGGCGTGTTCGCTGCCGTTGTGCCGCCGATCGGGAGAGGTGAGGGTGATAGGGCCGGGGCTGGCGACGGCGGAGCGGGTGCTGGTGGTGCGGCTGGCTGGGTCGGGCTGACCGCGATTGGCGCGGGCGCTGGCACGGAAGGGCTCGCGGGGATGGTCAGCGCGAGGCCGGGCCAGATCAGGTCGGGGTCGGTGAGCGTGCGCCCGTCGGGCAGGCAGGCGATATCCTGGTTGAGCGCGAAGATCTCGGGCCAGCGCATCTCATCGCCCAGGAACCGTGCGGCGATCGCGCGCAGCGTGTCGCCGCCCTCTACGGTGTACACGAACGTCTCAGCTGCGGATACTGCTGCGGGCGCGGGCGGCGGGACCAGGAGGAGCTGTCCCGGTCGTAGCCGCCCCTCGTATCGAGTACCATCAGGCATCAGGCGGTCGAGGTTGGCCTCGTGCAGCACTGGGAACAACGCACCGTCTCCATAGTGGCGCTCTGCCAGCGCCCAGAGGGTGTCACCTTTGACAACTGTGTGCTCCGTCGGGCCGGGTGCGCCGTTCCCACGCCCCTCACCGTGCCCACCGGGCGGCTGATCGGCCACCGTCAACGCGAGCACGAGTGGCGCTGGCGCGGCAGCGGCGCTCGGGGTCGGCGAAGCGGCCAGCCGAGCGACGATAATCCCGGCGGTGAGTACCGGTAACGCCCGCCGCGCCAGGGGCATCAGGAGGGGCGCGAGCGCCGGGCGCAGCGCGAGGATCCAGGCCGCGCCGCCGGTGAGTCGCTCAAGTGCGAGCAGGAGTCCTTGCACGAGCAGCGAACTGGCGGTCCAGAGCCAGAGCGCCCAGGCGAGCGCGAAGCACCACGAGGCCGCACCTTGCAGTGGCGGGTTCGCCGAGCGTAGCGCCTCGATGATGGCGCGCGGGTCGGGGCGCACGGGCAGATGCGGCGGGCCACCGAGCAGATAGAGGAAACCTCCGCTGATCGCGAGGGCCAGCAGCAGCGCGCGAAGCCCCGGGTGCCGCGAGGGCGCACGCTCGTCGGGAGCCAGACTTGGCTGGACTTCTCGGAAGTCGTAGGCTCGCGTGCGCATCGTTGTATCCTTCCTCGCTAGTGCCCGACACCGGTGACCCCGAACTGTGCGGCGCACCATGATCGCAGGTGTCACCCCCGCCTCATGGATTGATGATGATCGGCTGGAGTTCTTGCACCGGGTAGGTCGCCTCGTAGCGTCGCAGGGCCGGGGGGAGTGACTGCGGCGGGCCGCCGTTGACGCGATATTCGACCGCCCACTCGATCGTCAGCGCGAGATGGAAGACCTCGCCCGGCTCGGTGCGCGATGACCAGCCATAGGAGTTCCTGATGTCGCTCTCCTGCGGATAGGGCTGGCCGAGCGAGCGGGCCTCGATCTGGCCGCCGTCGCCGAAGTTCCAGAGATAGCGCTTCACCGAATAGCGCACCGCGATCGTGGTCGGCTCGTAGGGTGGGGACCACGATCGAGAGGCGAAGAGATCCTGTCCCCGATAGCCCTCGGCCCAAAGCCAGGTCGGCAGATTGACCAGCCCAGGCTCGGGGTTCATCCGCACCCGAACCGTCGGCGTCTCGACCCTGGCGGCCACACCGGGGGCCTCGCAGTCGGCGCAGACAGGGATCGGCGGCACGGGCGGCGGCACGGGCGCGGTCCCGCCTGGCGGCGGGTTGCCTGGACAGGGGAGGATAGCCGACAGGCCCATGCTTGGGAGCAGTACGCCTGCGATGTCCGGCACCAGCGGCGAAAGTACGCCAGCTTGCGGGCGGGATAGTCTCATCGATCCGGACGAGTTACCGTCGGCGCACGCCCCCGGATTCTCGTCGCAGAAGCCGCCGCCTGTGTCTGGCAAGCAGGGCAGGCCGGAGTCGCAGGTCGGCGGTGGTGGCGGGTCGCCGGGACATGGAGGGGCGGCGTTAAGGCTTTGCGGCACGCCGCGCGCCTCGACGCCGACTCCCCCAAACGCGAACATGCCGCAAGGAATCAGCACCGTAAGGATGAACGCCAGTCGGATGCCGACCCGCCGTGCCGATAGCCCGAAAGTTTGTTTGGTGTGTGAGCGCCGCCGAAAGAGGAGCATCGCCTTCTCCTGATACGCTGACTCGACCCCTCGTGAGAACACCCCTACCAGGTACTCACGGCGTGGCCGAGACGCGCAGGTTGCTGAAGCCCGCCTCCATTCCGACCGGACTGGTCGAATTTGGCGGGTTACCCACGTAGACGCCGATCCCACCGGGGCCAACGATCGGGCCACTGAAGGTGCCGATCGCCTGATCGTTGATTATGAGAGTGAGTTGGTTCCCTTTGGCGACGAGCGTCAGGTGGTTCGCGGCATCACCCTTCCTGATCGCCGACGAGATCGCGCGCGGCGCGATGGCCGTCGCGGTGCCATCGGCCTTGATCAGGGTAAGCGCGTAGAAGCCGTCAGGGGTGACGGTGAAATTGTAGCGCTCGAAGGTTGCGGCACCAGCGATCGGCGGCTGAATACGGAAGACGACGCCGTAGACGCCGTTGTCCGGCCCGGCGACGCGACGCGCGTCGATGTCAAGCCGAAAATCCTCGAAGGTGCGCTCGTCAGGGGATGGCCGATAGTAGACGTACCCGCGCCGGGCGTCGGACAGGGCGAGCCGATACTCGCCGCTTGTCGGCTCGAAGCTGGCGCGGAATGGCAAGGGGGCGAATTCGCTGCCGCTGAACCAGCTCGCGAAATTTGCGGTGTAAACCGGGATGGCTGGTGCGATCGTTGTGGCCGCGACCGTGACGGTTGGTGGCGGTGCGGTGCTGGTTGGGGAGAATGCGGTCGCGGTCGGCGGCAGCGACGTGGCGGTGTTCGGCAGGGCGGTCACTAAAGGTGGTCGGACGCTTGTCGGGATCGGCGGCGTAGCCATGATCGCCGACGTTGCAACCGCACTAGGCGAAGGAGTCAATGTCGAACCGCCGCAGGCGACCAGGAATAGCAGACCCGCCAGAGTGATTACCTTGCCGAGCGGACCGACCGAAGCTGCCATCCGGCGACGGTCAGGCGCTGGCGGAATACTCGTTGCTCCGGCCCCATGAAGGAAGCTAGAACTGTTGTGGCCCTCTTCAAAATACTCCACGCTCGCCCTCCCTTCCCGTTACCGTCCCGTCGTCGTCCGCAGCACCAAATCGCCTCAGCACACCTCAGCGCACGGCCCGGTCGATGCCGTAGAACGGTTCCGCAACCGCCGTCGCGCCGATCGACACGTCCCCGACGCCCACGAGCTTCAGGAAAGAGAGCGGCACGTCACGGCGCACCGTCACCGCCACCTGCTGCGCCGTGGTATCGATCGACGCGCCCGATTCGCCCTGATCGGACAGGTAACGCCGGGCCTCGTAGCGCGCCCACCCCTGGTCGAGGCGGATCGCGCCGGTGGCGCGGTAATGCCCCACGTCGATCTGCTGCGCCCCGGCACGGGCTGCTGCATCGGCGGCATTCTGCGCCCGGCGACGCGCGGAAAAGAGGGTGCCGCCGTCGATCGCCAGCCCGACGATCGCCAGGAAGAGCGGCAGCATGATCGCCACCCAGAGGACCACCTGGCCCGATCGTGCGCCGTTTCCGGGCATCTTGCCCACGCGCGAGACTCGCCCTCGAATTGCCTTTGTCCTCGAATTCATCGACACCTCACCCATCTCACTTGCCGCTGCGGTACAGATCGATGGACTCCAAGGCTTCGCCGCGCACACGGACGCGCGCCCAGCCGAGCAGCGGCAGATCGTCGAAGCGCACCTCGTAGGTCGCGATGGCGGCGACCTGCCCGCCGGGCTCGAACCGCCCACCACCAACCAGCACCACCAGCGAGCCGTTGGTCAGGGCGTAGCCGCGCGCGACCTCCTCGCCGCGCGCCTGTCCCACGCCGACCGAGCGCCCCGCCACCCCGGCGCGGGCGGCCTCACGGGCCACCGCCCCGACGCCGAGCTGCCCCTGTACGGTCCGACCGACCCCCACAACAGCGAAAGCGAGGAAGAGGAGGAGCGGCAGGACGAGCGCCAGCTCGACCAGCGCCTGACCCGAGCGCATCACCGACGGCCTCGATGGCTCACGGTCAACATGTTCAGCGCCCGACACGGAACTCCTCCTTCTGGGCGATGGCGCGCGCCCGCAGCGGCACGCGCGCGTCCCCCACCCACGGGATGAGCAGGCGCAGGCTCCCCCGCGCCTCGATGACCACCGTGCCGCCCGCTGCGGTGCCGGAAACTTCCACCGCGCTCGCCTCGGCACCCAGTCCGGCGCGGATCAGCGCCCGGGCGTGCGCGACGCCGCGCTCCGGTGTACCGCCCGCTCCGGCGGCGGAGCGCGCCCCATCCTGTACCGCGCCGGTCACGACATTCTGGGCGTGGACGAAGAGCGCGAATTGGACGAGTGCGAGCGCAACCATGGTCAGCAGCACGAAGGCGATCGCTCCCTCGACCAACGCCTGCCCGGATTGCCCGCCGGGCATGGGACGGACGAGCCGCGACACCTTGTCTGCATCGCAGCGCCCCACGCCCGGCGGATCGGCCGCGCCTCGGTTAGCCAAGGGAGCCGAGCCGATTGCGGATGCGGTTGAAAACCGCCGCCAGATCGAGCCCGAGCGCCTGCGCCGAGATAAGGACGATCACGGCGATCACCGCCAGTACCAGCGCATATTCCAGGAAGGACTGGCCCTCGCGAGCGGCGGGATACCGTTGCCAAATCGTCATCGCGCGTATCCGCACCAACGCGAGGCCGGCGAGGAGCGCCAGTTGCAAGCGGACTAGCATCGTGTTCACGGAATACCTCCTCCAGATTACCCGCTTCATCTCACCACCGTAAATGACAGGTTTCACGCCAACGCGTCGTTCCGGTATCGGCGCATGGGCCACCTCCTTCCGCGACATGCCACATGCTCACCCGGCGAGTCCCAGCAGCTGGATCGCCGCCGGGGCCAGCAGCACCACAATTAGGACGGGCAGGATGCCCAGGCCGACCGGTAGGAGCATCCGTACCTGTGCCCGTCGCGCCTCCGCGAGGATGTGCAGCCGCTGCTGCTCGCGCAGCGTCGCGGCCTGTGCAACTAGGAGCGGCACGAGATCGGTCGCGCCATGATCGAGCGATGCCCGCAGTTGCGTCAGCAGGCTGGAGAGTTCCGACACTCCGTTGCGCGCGGCCAGTTCTTCCAGCGCCTCCGGGAGAGTGCGCCGGGAGGCCGCCACCTCGCGGAGGAGTGCGCCGAACTCGCGCGCCAGGACGCCCCGGCTCGCGCCCGGTATCAGCAGCAGAGCCTGCTCCAGCGATTGCCCGCCGGCCAGGCCGATCGCGAGCAAATCGATCGTTGTCGGCATCTCGCGCACCAGACGCGCGCGGCGCTCGGCCACCAGCCGGGCGAGCCGCTGTTCGGGGTAGAGGAAGCCGACGGCGCAGGCCAGCGGCCAGACGACGAACGGCCAATCGGCGAGCGGGCGGGTGTCGGTGCCCTTAACCAGCAGGAAGAGACCGAACGGTACCAGGCCGCAGAGGAGCTTGCGGACCCATAGCTGCTCAAGCGCCGCCTCGGGCCGGGGGTCGGGGTGCAGCAGCGCGAGCCGCGCGGCGGTGTCGTGCCCGCTTGCGACGCCGAGCCGCGCCAACGCCGCCCGCAGGAGGGCGCTCAGATCCTCCAGCGGCGGTCGGAGGAGCGCGTCCAGGGCGGGGAAGGGCAGCAGGGGCGTCACCTCACGCGCGGCGCGTCCGACAGGAGGCTGGAGTGGCTCCTCCACGTCGAGTCGGCGCAGCTCCTCCCGCAGATCCGGGCGGGGCCGACCGAGTGGTTGCCAGGGCGCGGTGATCAGCGCGTGGAAGGTCAGCCCGAAGGCGAGCGGCCAGAAGAGCAGGCGCGGGTCGATCACGCTCACGAGGGCGGCGAGATCGGTGGACGCGAAAATCGGCAGATTCATTGCGGCACCCGCCCCTCGCCCGGCAGTCGACCGAGCCACAGCATCGCCCGATAGGCTACGACCGTCACCGCGCCGCACGCGAGCAGGAGTAATTGCCCTTCGATACTATCGAACGGTGCCAGGTAAACCGGATTCGCTTGGCGGATCAGCACCAGCAGCCCCCACGGGAGGGCCGCGATAATCCGCGCCTGGAGCACGGTGCTCGCCTGCTGCGCCCGCGACTCTTCCTGGAGCAGGAGTTCGGCGCGGGCCGCGCGGGCGAGCTGCTCCAGAACCGGGCCGATCTGTCGGCCGCCGATCCGGTCGTTGATGATCAGGGCGCTGGCGAAGGTATCGAACAGGGGATCGGTCAGGCGTGCCTGCATCCGCCGCAGCGCTGGCACGACGCCATGCCGGGGGAGGTCGCGCGCCAGATCGGCGAAGTCCGGACGCAGGGATGCCGGACCGGTCCGCGCCAGCGCGGCGAGGGCCTGCTGCACCGACTGGCTCCCGCCCAGGCTCGCACGCAACTGACCGATGGCGTCGACTAGGGCGGCCTGTAGCTCCCCGCGCTTGCGCCGTCCCCGCTGCTCGAAGTAGAGACCGGGGGCGAGCGCGCCGACGAGCGCGCCGACGAGCGCCGGGAGTGTCCAGTCCAGCAGCAGATAGCTGGCGAGGCCGCCCGCCGCAGCGGTGCCGAGCGAGAGGGCGATGAACGCGCCCGGTGCCGCCTGGCCGCGCACGCCCGCCCACGCTAGAAATGCAGCGAGCCGTCGCCATCCGGGATGGCGGTTGACACTTCGTGTGGGTTCCGAGGAGCGCGTCAGGGCGCGGTACGCGCTCACCAATCCAGCGACGGCGGCGAGCGACAATCCGAAGAAGATCATGAGATACCTCCTCCTCTCAGCCTACGCGCGTTTGCGCTCACAATGCGCTCTTGATGCACTCTCGATGTACTCTCATTGCGCTCTCGCCTCGGTTTTCAGCGTTTGGCGTGTCTATAACGGAGCCGACCGGATCTGTGCGGGCTGCCGATCGGTTATTCGCCTATCGGTTCGAGGGGGAAGGGCGGTAGCGCGTAGGGGATGTCGCGTGCGGCGATCTTGCCCAGGCAGTGTGGCCGGATGCCGGTCCAAGACAGCCTCCCGTGCCGCAGGAGCCAGAGATCCTGCCCGGCCAGCCGATCGCCCTCCATGCCGGTCACCTCGTGGATGTGGACGACGCGACGGCGGTTAGTGGCGGGATCGACGCGCAGCTGCACAACCACCTCGACCGTCGCAGCGACCATCTCGGTCAGCACCGACGGTGGCAATTGCTCCGGGGCCATCCGCGCGAGGGTGATCAGCTTGGACAGGGCGTCGGTCGGGGTGTTGGCGTGGATCGTCCCGAGGCTCCCGTCGTGTCCGCTATTGAGCGCCAGGAGCATGTCGAGCGCCTCCGCTCCGCGCACCTCGCCGATCACGATCCGGTGGGGGCGCATCCGCAGTGCGGTGCGGACCAACTCGCGAATCGACAGCTCACCCGCGCCCTCGACATTGCCACCACGTGCCTGGAGCGCCACGCAAGCAGGGAGGAGGGTACGGAGTTGCAGCTCGATGACCTCCTCGATCGTGACCACGCGCTCGTTGCGCGTGCCGAGCGCCGCGCCCAACCCGTTGAGGAGGGTCGTCTTGCCGGCCCCGGTCCCGCCGCTGACGAGAATATTGACCCCACCCTGCACGGCCGCCGCCAGGAAACGTGCAACCTCCGGGGGGAGCGTTCCCAGCGCGACGAGATCGTCGAGCGTGTGGTGCTGCAGGAGGAACTTGCGGATCGTCACCGCGCAGCCGTCGACCGCGACCGGCGGGATGACGACGTTGAGGCGCGAGCCGTCCCGCAGGCGCGCGTCGGCATGCGGCGCCGACTCGTCGAGCCGACCGCCGAGGTTGCCTACCACGCGCTTCATCAGCGCCAGCAGTTCATCGTCGCTCGCGAAGCGCAGCCCCTGGACGAGCCCCCACGCGCCGTGGCGGTAGACCCAGACCCGAGCGGGGCCGTTGACGGTGATCTCCTCGACCGCCGGGTCGCGCATCAGCGGCTCGAGTATGCCGATCCCGAGCACCTCGTCGGCGAGGCGGTCGCCCGTCGCCGCAGGATCGGTGAGGAGCAAGCCGTCGGTGCGATTCGCCTGCTCGCGCTGATGCTCTTCCACGAGGTCGCGGATGAGCGCTCGGATGCGCCCCTCGTCCGCCTCGTTCGGGCTGAGGATCTGCGCGGCGCGCAGGAAGCGATCGACCGCCTCCCGGGCCTCGTCGCGCAGCTGCCGCTCGGTTTCGCGCGGCGTGGCAGGCGCGGGGGTTGTCTCGGTTGCGCCATCGCGTACAGATAGCAGCGTCGCCCTTGTGAGCACCCGCTCGATCAGCCGCGCCCGTGTCTCAGTCGCCATCGGCCACCGTCCCGCGCCAGATCGCCCGCACGCCCTGTCGCGCGCGCCCTGATCCCCCCAACCACGACGACGGTCGGCGGCGAGCCTTCAAGGGCGGCATGATCGCGCCACCGTGGACGCGCCCGGCCAGTTCGAGTAGCGCGCGGCCCGCCTTGCTGCGCCGGTCCAGCACCACGGACTGGCGCGTAGCCTTCGCGCGCATCGCGCCTGCATGGTCGTATGGCAGCAGGGCGGCAAGCGGCCGACCGAGCGACCACTCGAGCGCGTGGTAGCCCTGGTGTCGCCGATGGTCGTGGCGATTGACGATCAGCGCCACCCGCTCCGGCGGGATACCGAGTTGCCCCTCTAGCGCGTCGAGCGCGGCCCGCGCCCGCAGGAGATCGGTGAGATCGGGCGTGGTCACGAGCAGGATCTGACCGGCGAGCTTCAGCCCGATCCGGTGGAGCGCGGCATCGGCCCCCAGTAGATCCGCCCCAAGGTCGAGGACGACATGACGGAAACGTGCTTCGAGCGCGACGATCACACGGCCGAAGAACGCTGGGGTGACACCGGCGCGCATCGCCATCGTCGGCAGGCCGCAGAGAACCTGTCCCAGGGGGCTGTGCGGCCCGAGCGGCTGGAGCGCCCGCGCTAGTTCCTCGTCCCACTCCTCGGGCATCTCGGGCTGCCCGTAGGCTATCTGGAAGAGATTCCGCCGGGGATCGATGTCGAGCAGCGCCGCCAGACTTGGTCCGGCGAGATCGGCGTCGACAAGCACGGTTGGGGCGACCGCGCCGAGGGCTGCGGCCAGCCCCAGCGCCACAGTCGAGCGCCCCGGGCTTCCCGTCCCACTGGCGACTGTCAGGACCGTGAATGGCTGGTCGGGAATAGCGAGCGGCCGCTGCGGCACTGTGGTAGCCTCGGCGGCCTCTGATTGTCGGAATGTGCGACGGCCAGTACCCATGCCGACCAGGGCGAGCGCCGCGAGCGCCGCGCGGATCTCATCGGGTGTCGCCCCAAGCGGCAGCACGATCGCCTTGTCCATGGTACGCCACATCGCCGTCGCAGGGTCGGATACCAACAGTAGCAGATGCGCGCCGATGGGAGAATGCGCCAGATCCGTCGCGAGCGCCGGGTTGAAGCCCGGCAACTCGACCGACAACAGCACCGCGTCGGTTGCGGCAGAGCGCACGCGATCCAACACCTCCGCCGCATGGACCGCGACACCGAGGCGGAAATCCTCCTCTAGCGTGGTCAGGAGGGCGAGCTCGCGCTGTGGGTTGCCGAGTGCGACCGTCAGGTGCGGTCGTCCCGGCGAAAGGCGCATAGCTGGAGATTCGTTGTGACTTTGTCGCCTCTCCATCGCTCATCACTCCCCAGATCTATCGGCGGAAGAACTTGCGATGGGCGATGCTGTGCCAGAGCCGGGAGCGATCGACGCCGGCGGCAAGAGGGCTACATCGAGGTCGCCGCTGTGCTTGGCCGCAGCGACGGCCCGCGCCTGCTCGGCGGTGACGATCAGGGTCAGCGAGGCCAGTGGCCCCTCGCCCGCCGCATGACCCCCGCTCGTCGCGAGCGGGACAGCCCGCTTGTCGAGACCGACGTCGTAGATCGTGGCCCGCTCCAGGACCACGACAGCGGTCACAACCGGGGTACCTTTCCCCCGCGTCAGCAACACTTGGATCTGATCTCCGGCATGTAAGCGCCCACCGGCTGCATTTTCGGGCGTGATCGCGATCGTCAGCGCCAGCTGGTCGGGGGCGAGGCGTGGGCGGTCGCTGATCTGCGCATGGATGAGGAGTTGCTGGGCGTGGAGCGGCTCGCCCAGCGGTCGACCCACGATCGTGCCGAGCGCGTCGGCGGGGATCGCGGCGGCGTATATCTGGTCGTCGGCCCGAATCTGCGTGATAGCAAGATCGCCGGATTGCAGGATTGTTCCCGCAGGCAGCTCGCGCGTCGCTACAAGGAACGCCCGTGTCGCGGAGAGCGAGCCGGCATAGAGCAACATCCCTCCGACCGATACCAGAGTGACGAGGATACTCAGGACCGCTCGCAGATTGACGCGCCACGGACGGCTGACGGCGCGCTCGGGAGTCAGCGTTCGGTTCGACATAGGGCACACTCCTCTCACACCCCAGTGTCTGGGGCGTTCGCCTGACGCGCAAGCGTGAGTTGCGGACGATATTCCATCTGACGGCGCAGCGAAGAACGCCGCATCGGCATCGATTGCCTACCAAGAAATGGAGGCTTGACGACGAGCCGACGGATGTGTCGATCCCTTCACACCCGGATTTGCATGTCTTGCGAGTCAACCCCGATAGGAGATGCTCATAGCCCTTCCCTGTGTCTCGGTGAATGTACCTGGCGTTGGTAGCTCGAAAACCACGATAGCACTAAGAGATTTTCGTGTCAAGATGCAATTCCAATCAATTTTATACGTTTCGTGAAAATTGCAAAGTGCTTGACATACACCCTATAATATGAAATTAGATAAGATACATATTCCTCCGCAGCGATCGTTACTGATTTAGGTTCGATAGGACACAATATCCACGATGATGCCATCTCTACCGAAGGGAACACTGAGCGCATGAGTGAGGTGACGCCGTCGGGACTCGCTTCCCCGCCCACGCTCGGGATGCTGGACGAGAAGATCGAGTACCTTTTCCAGCAGGTCCATCCGGGCAGGAATCGGCCTTACACCTTGCAAGAAGTGGTCGTCAAAGCCCGTGAGTTGGGGGGGCCGACGATCTCGCTCGGCTTCCTCCACGCGCTCCGGACCGGTAAGAGCGACAACCCGACACTCCAGCACCTCCAGGCACTCGCCGGTGTGTTCGGCGTGCCGGTCGAGTTCTTCTTCAGCGATGACGTGACCGCGCAACTCGCGCCGCAGCTGCGGCTCCTCGCGCTGTTGCAGGAGCGCGGCGTCACGTCGATCGCCATGCGCGCCGCCGACCTGACCCCGGCGGCGCGCGAGACGCTGCTGGCGGTGATCGACGCGCTCGAGCGCCAGGCCGCCGAGGGTATCGGGAGAGGGTGAGGACGCGCCCAGCGCGGCGCCGGGCACCCCACGTGGGCGAGGGGATCCGCGATGGCACTGAACGATCGGCGGCTCTATCGCGCTTGCGAGGCGGACTTCGCGGGGTTGCTCCACGCCGCTCGGGAACTCGCTGTGACGCCGCAGATCGCCACTGATATCTGTGCGCTAGTCGAGCGACTGCGCGCCATCACGATACAGTGCTACCCGGCATCACTCCACGGCCACCCGTCCGGGCTGCTGCTGCGCGGTCGGCCCCTGTGTCTGATCCTCTACGAGCGCGAAACGTCCCCCTGGCGCCAGCAAGGGATCATCCTACACGAGTGTGGACACCTCTTCTACGAGCACCAGGGCCACGAGGTTGGCACCGCCGCCGCCCTGCGCGTCCTGATGCCGGACGTGTCGCATGACCGGATCGCCGTCGCGCTTCCCCTCGCGACTGGTAATGAGGGGCATCGCCCGCAGGACGAGCGGCAGGCGGAGGCCTTCGCGACCGTCGGACTCGCCTGTCTCAGCCGCGTCCGGGTAGCGCCGCAAACACCCGACCAGGAGGCGGTGCGTGCCGCGCCGCCGGACGACCCGGCGGTCGCGGCAGTGGTCCGCCGCCTGCTCGAAGATTTTGCCGAGGGGCAGCGATGACCGGCACGATCAGCCCGCTCTGGTTCCCCGCCGTCGCCGCCTACCTGGGCGTCGCCTGGGCGGCGGTCTTCCACCGATTCTGGGGGCGACGGCGCTATCACCTCGCGAGCGTCGACTACTGGTCGTCGTGCGGCGGTTTTGTGGCGCTCGCGCTGATGATCACCCTGCCGCTCCCGCCGGTCGCGGCCGAGATCGACCGTCTCACCGGCCTGATCGGGCTGGCCGACATCCTCGCCAACGCGGCGGCGCTCGCGGCGATCCTCGCCTGGCTCGTCTACCTGAGCCGCCTGGTGCCGACGGAGCGCCGCTGGATCATCGACGAAGCGCGCTGTCTGTGGATCCCCTGGCGTGCGTTGATCGGCCTGTTCGTCGTGTCGGCGGTGGGGTTCGTCGGTCGTTTCGTCTGGTCTCCGGGGCTCCTCGGCTTCCGGCTTGGCCCGCACCCCGACGCCGCACAATACTATCTCACCGCGACACACTTGCTCTACCGCGCCGTGTGTCTCCTGCTGCTCGGCTTGGTGATCGTGGTGCTGCGCCGAATCGCCACAGTTGTCGATACGCACGGATCGCTCGCCGTGAGACTGCAAGCGATCCGTGCGATCCTGTGGTACATGCTCTTCTACATCGCTTACGAGGCAGCCAGCGCGCTCCTTTGGCAACTACCCGACTTGTCGTCGCGCATCTTCCGCCTGCGTTCGCTGCTGCTCCTGGGCGCCATCGTCGCGCCGAATCGCTGGTATCTCGTCGGCCTCGCACGTTTCCATACACTTACCGCTTCTTTCCACAGTCTCTTGGACAGCTGGCGCGACTGGCGCGCGTATCGTACGCTCTTCCCGCTTTGGGCCGCGCTCTATCCTCTTCGCCCGGACAGCTCGCATCTCCAGCCGCCGATCAGTCGCTACGCTTGGTGGCCGAGTCGGTCCCTGCGCCTCGTGCTCTGCCGGATGATTGTGGAGATTCATGATCGCAGCATCGAACTCTGGCCCTATCAGTCGCCGCACGCCGCGATAATCGCCGAAGTGATCGCCGACGAGGCCGCATTGCCGAATAATGCGCGCACCGCGCTCGTTGAGGCGGTGGTCCTGGCCGAGGCGCTCGCCAACTGGCGTGCAGCCCGTCCGGGTGAGGCCGAGGCAACATTCCCCCGCGCCGATCGTGCCCTCGGTGATGGGACGACCCTGCGGCAGGAGGTCGCGGCACTGGTGCCGGTGGCCCGCGCGTTCGCGCGCAGTCCGCTGATAGCGGAGGCGCTCGCCCGCCTGGGACAGGGTCGCCACCCGACGTGCGGCCACCAGCCGGATGGATCGAGACAAGGGACCGCCGACCTGATCGTCGACACCGCGAAGCAGCGCTGAGGAGGAGAGCAATGGAAGAACTGGCGAGTCACGTCGATGTGCGCGGCGACATCGACCAGGTGTATGCGCTCGCTGCGGCGGTGCCGCGCTGGGCGGAGTTCCTGCCGCACTACCGCTACGTGCGGGTGATCGACGATCCGCGCACGCCGCCGGGGCAACAGACGGTGGCGATGTCCGCCTGGCGCGGCTGGATTCCCCTGACCTGGCGCTCGCACCTCGAACTGCGCCCCGGCGAGCACCGCATCCTCTTCCGCCACGTCGGCGGCGGCGCGAAGGGGATGGTGGTCGCCTGGCAACTCGCCGCGCGCGACGGCGTGACGCGCGCCACAATCACCCACGATTTGACTCACCTGGCACACCGGATCGTCGCCAGCCCGCTCGGGCATTATGTACTCGGGGAGCAGCTGATCAACCCGGTCGCCGGCCTGACCCTGGCGACGATGCGGCGCTGGGTCGAGGCGGGGGCCGCCTCGCCGGGAGAGGCGGCGACGCTCGCCGCGCGGCAGGCACCGCGCTGGCGGTCGCGGCTGGCGCGCTGGTCCTGGCTCCCCTGGCTCGCCTGGCTCGGCGTCAACGCGGTGCAGGGCCGTCGCGCGCGCGCTGCCCTCGCCGCAGCTGGTGAGGCGCGGGTGACCGACGAGCCAGCGGGCGCGCGGCAGCGCCACCTCGCGGCGCTGGTCGCCACGTTCGCGCTGCTCACGCCGCCGTCGCCCGGTACTGTGGGCGCGGGCGTGCGTCTCCCGCGCGCGCTGGCGATGGTCGGGCTGGGGGCCGAGATCGTCGGCTTCGGCTTCGCCTTCTGGGCGCGCGCGACGCTCGGGCGTTACTGGACCGGCCGGGTGGCACTCACCGCCGACCAGCCGCTGGTACGCTCCGGCCCGTACCGCCTGGTGCGCCATCCGCTCTACACCGGCCTCCTCGCCGCCGTGCTCGGCCAGGCGCTCATCGTCGGGCGACCGCGCGGGCTGGCCGCGTTCGCCCTGCTGGTCCTGGCCTACCGCCGCAAGGTGGGGTACGAAGAGGCGGCCCTGCGGCGGCGTTTCGGCGAGGGCTATGGGGCCTACGCCGACGCGGTGCCGCCATTCCTCCCGCGCCGCAGGGGAGTGTTAGAAGGTGAGTAGTCCCTGTCTTGGCTCCTTATTCGTCCGGGTTCGTCGACAGGCGGTATTTCCGGTGCCGCCTAGTCGCGCCGGGGTAGACTTGCGCGGGGCTGCGGCACCACGCCGCGGGGAGTTCGCGCGTTCGGTGAGGAGGGAGCTCATGACGCGGTTGCGCCAGTGCCGTCGTCGGCTCGTCGGGATCGTTGCCGAGTGGCGGCACGCCCTTGTCGGGCATCGCTGGCCGCAGCCAGCGGCGGCGCACCTCACGGGGACGGGGACGGATTTGGCGCGCACCCAGGGGCAGCTGCTCGCCGAGAACGCGCTGTTGCGCCAGCAGCTGCTCGTCTTGCACCACAGCGTCACGCGCCCGACCCTGACGCCAGCCGACCGTGCACTTCTGGTGCTGCTCGCGGGGCGGGTCCGCGCCTGGCGGCACGCGCTGCTCATCGTCCGGCCGGAGACGCTGCTGGGCTGGCACCGCGCGGGGTTTCGGTCATTCTGGCGGCGGAAGTCGCGCCCGGGGCCGGGCCGCCCGCCGCTCGCCGCAGCGACGATCGTCCTGATCCGGCGAATGGCGGCCGAGAACCCGCTCTGGGGTGCCGAGCGGATCCGTGATGAGCTCGGGAAGGTCGGCATCGGCGTGGCTAAGCGCACTATCCAGACCTACCTGCGCGGCCACCGCACCCTGGGCCCACAGGGGCAGACCTGGGCCACCTTCGTGCGGAATCACGCCCACGAGATCTGGGCCTGCGACGTCCTCCCCGTGACCGACCTCCTCTTCCGCCCGCTATATGCGTTCTTCATGACGCGCTCGGCACGCGCCGCGTCGTCCACGTCGGCGTGACGCGCCACCCAACCGACGCCTGGGCCGCGCAGCAATTGCGCGAGGCCACGCCCTTCGGGGAGGCCCCCAGATTCCTTATCCGCGACAACGACGGCAAGTACGGGCCACGTTTCGACCACCTGGCCGCGGCGAGCGGGATCCGCGTGCTGCGCACGCCCGTCCCCGCCCCGCGGGCCAACGCGACCTGCGAGCGCTTCCTGGGCGGCGTGCGACGGGAATGCCTGGACCACGTGCTCGTCCTGAGCGAGGCGCACCTGCGGCGCGTACTCCGCGCGTATGTGGCGTATTTCAACCGCGCCCGGCCACATCAAGGGCTCGGCCAGGCGATCCCGGCGGGATCAACGCCAGGGGAACCCACCGGGGTCGGCGCAGGGCGCATTGTCGCCTTCCCGATCCTCGGGGGCTCCATCACGACTATCGTCGTGCCGCGTGACTGGCCCCCTCGGCTAGACATGGCGCGGATGCGTGAAATAGCCGGTACAGGGAGGTGTGGGCAACGTGCGGGCCTTCCCGGTGCTCGGTGGCCTCCACCACGCATATCAGCGAACCGCGTAGTGCCGACGGACAGACGAAGCGGCCAGGACAGGCCTTCCGGTCGTTCTCGCCGCGCTGGGAGGCGACGGCCCGCTCGAGCCGGGTGGCCATGCGCCAGAACAGCCAGGACCCGTCTTGTACCGCCGCGTCCGGATCGGTGAACTCGGCGATCGGGACGCGGTAAAAGGTGTGCACCGCGATCGCTCGCAGGAAACACAGCTGGGCCAGGACGAAGAGCAGGATAGCGACGACACAGCCCCCGAAGAAGGCCCGCCCCTGCCCCGATGACAGCGCGGCCGGGAGATTGACGAGTGTGTTGGCCACCAGCAGGATCGCGGCCCCCGTGGCGGCGATCGGCGGCGCGGCCTTGCCATCCAGATCCTTCGTCCTGGCGTTCTCGTCGGCGTACGTCTTCGTGGCGAAGTCGGCGATGGCTTGTGCGTTGTCGACCGTCAGCCCCTGCGGCATCTCGGGGGCGTATTCCGTCGCGCCCGCGCCCGCCGACCCGACGCGCGTCACCGCGATATGCCAGCCGAACAGTCGTGCCATCCCGCCCTCATCTTCTGCGCAGACAACATATGTGGAGCCTGAGAATCCGGAGAACTTGCGACAAGACCAGCGACCCCGCGAGGCCCGATCAGTCTCGCCGGGAAACCCGGCGAGACTGATCAGGCGCTATACCCCGGCTGGCCGGGACGCACACGGTTATCGACGCGAACCAATTCCCGCGATCGCGTCAACGTCACCGCCACATCCGACGACGGCTCGAGATGGGGCGGCGGTTGGACCTCGCGCAGGAGGAGCGGCGTCCGTAGCGGCGCCTCGGGTGAGCGGGCATGTCCGGTCGAGTCGGTGAAGAAGACTTCGCCGATCGGCGCGTTGGTGTCCGCGCGGAATAGCTGGAAGCCGATCCCACCGACCTCCGCCAGGGCCGGGTTGCCCGCCACGTCCAGGGCCCGCTTGTGGATGATGACACGGCCCGGCTTGCGCGGGTGGCCGACGGGCCGCGGCGGATCGAACATCCCCGCGCCGAGGAAGCGCGGGTCGTGGGGCGGCACGAAGTAGAAACCGGCCTTCGCGATGGTCGCCAACCCCCGGGCGAAGAGCGCATCAGGGCGGCTGCCCGTGCTCGGGAAGTCGGGATTGGCCATCCAGCGGTTGAGGATCACCGCGAATTGGTCGAGGGAGGACTGGAAACTGACGAATTGCAGGCCGCCATCCACCGCGCCGTCCTCGCGCAGGGTCAGGTAGGGCACGCCGCGGCGGAAGATCTGCATCCGATCGTGCAAGGCACCGCGCGGCCCGGATTTGCGGATGTGGGCATCCATATCGGGCGGGGGTCCAGCGATCTCGCCTTCCGTGTGCGGGTTGGTCCCGGCCGGCAGGTCGAGGCGCGAGCCGTCATCCTTGCGGCGCCCGATGATCTGCTCCTGATCCGCGACGGCGAGTTGTCCCCAGGCGTCGAAATCCTGGGGCACCTTGAGATAGGCCAGATAGGTCCCGTCCTCGGCCCAGTCCGGCTCGTCGGGGGCGTCATCGCGGTCGACAAAGATGACCCCATGCCGGTCCGACTTCCGGACATTCCGCAGCCCGTCGCGGAAGCCGAAGAGTTCCCGCCCGTCCGCGCGCTGGAACCCGCGCTCGAGCACCACCCGGCGCAGGCCGAGCGTGCGCGTGCGCGACAGACCCTCCAGGAAGCCCGCGACTCGCGCCTCGGACGTAGCCATGATGTACAGCAGGACGTCGAGCGCGCCAGCGGCGGGATCGGCCACCGCTGCGACGAGGGGCGGGGTCTGCAAATCCGCGGGGATACGCCCGTCCAGCCCGAAACGGGATGCCCCATCGGGGGTCACGAAGAAGGATCGTCCGAAACCGACGGCCGCCGTGGCCACCGCGGGACGGCGTTGCTCAGGGGCGGTGAGTTCATGTACCAGGCGGGTGATCTCGCGCAGCCAAGCCTCGGCACCACCACGCTCGAGCGTCGGATCCAGGGAGCAGGCCACCAGTAGCGCCTCCGCCCGCGGATCGCGCATGACATCGCCTGGCAACACACCCTTCGCGAGCGCCATGACCACCTCCTCATACTTCGCACCCGGCGCAACCGATCGCGCCGACCCACCCGCGCCAGGCACGCGTGTCCCACGACTGTTCATCGCTACCAACCAGCCTGTACCGATGACAATGGTAGTGTATGGGAGTGTTGAGTATTTGTCAACATGCGGTGCTCGCGTATCAGAAGAGGCGCTGTTGCCCCCGGGCGTCTTGGGGGGAGCGGTGAAAATTACCACGCGTATCGACGTAGAAAAACCCGAGTTCTTCGAGGCGGATGCGCAGCACGGTGATGGTGACGTCGAATTCGTCGCGCAGGGGATAGACGTCGCGCCACCCGGTGAAGGTGCAATGTCGGGCGCGGGGCACCAGGAGATCTGCCGGGAGCAAGAGATATGCCATGAAACGGTGGGCGTTGCGTTCGTCGCGGGTTGACGGCTCGCCCTGGCCGGTGGCATGTGCGAGGTCGTATGTCCCGTCGAAGAGGGTCCGTTGGGCGAGGGCAGCATGATCGACGTGCAGGAACCAGTGGCCAATCTCATGCGCGATAAGCGTGTTGAGTTGCCCGGGTTGGCCGAGGATCGCCGCGCGCCGGTCCTCATTCAGCACGATCAGCCGCTGCTCGGGTGCCAGTCCGGCGAGGATGGTGCGGCCGGCCGGCTCGGGTATCGTGTCCCAGAGCGGCGAGCCGAGTTCGTCGTCGAGCACTTGCTCGAGGATCGCCTCCGCGCTGATCGGTGCCGATAACGATCGCCCGGTCGCTCGGCGATAGCGGCTGAGCAATTCGCTCGCCTGGCGTTCCAGGGTGGCGTCGCTGAAGTACTCGCCGCGCACGGTTACGGCGTATCGTGGCCGGGCCGCTCCGCCCGAAGATGGCGTTGCCAATCGTCGGGCGTGCGGATGTCGCCCGCCAGCGAGCGGAATATCTTGATCGCGTCAGGGTTTTGCCGTAGCACATCGACCAGGTCGGCCGGGATCTTCCCAGCGAGCACCGCCAGATCATCAGCGTCGGTGTCGAGCGCGCCGGCGAGTGCGGCGATCACCTCCGCGCTCGGGGCGGGGAGGCGTTCGTTCTCCAGCTTGGAGAGATAGGTGAAGTCCACCCCCACCCGCTCGGCGAGATCGCGCTGACTGATCCCTTTGATTTTTCGCAACTCTCGCAGGCGCGCCCCGAACGTCAGCACTCGGTCCTCCTCACCATCATCCCATGATGCGCGACGCGGCAGCGATATGCAAGGGGACAGGCGTAGACTCTCGTTCGCATTGCATCGTCGTCGCATCGCTCCCCGCGTTCACGCCCAGGGCCCACCGCAAGTATAGCGAGGTCGCGTCGGAGTAATCCGTGCCTGCCCGCTACACGCTCTCCTTGTCGACCACGCCGTGGGTTGAGGCGATCGGCATGCGTGGCGGCGCGGTCCGCCACAGCAGATCGATCTCTGCCGGGGTCAACCCGTAGGCACCATTGACGAGAGCGGCCAGGCGACGCTCCAATTGTCCCGCCTCGCGTTGGTTGGCGCGCATCCGCTCGCTTTCCGCCGCGAAAGTCACGCGCAGGTCGGCGAGCGCTGCCGGGCTCAAGCGCCCGGCGCTGCGCGGTCGGTGGCGACGCACTTCCTCGATGAACGCCTCCTCGTCGAGATCGCCGAACGCTTCGAGGCGCTGCCCGGGCACCTCGATAGCAAACTCGACCCGTAACCAGGCTAGCAGCGCACCGGTCAGCGCCCGCCGATCGCGCGTGAGCGTGATGAGGCGCTCAACCGCCGGTTCGACCTCGGCGCGCGTGGCGCTATCGGGTTGTGCGATCGGCAATGTCTCCATCAGCACTCCAAGCGGACTCAGGGCATCGTCCTTCATGCGGGGCAGGAAGCGCCAATTATGCCACCACATGAGCGGCGAGTTGAGCACGGCCAGCAAGTATAAGTCGCCGCTCGGTACGATGAAGACCCTGTTATTGCCGAAGTAGCTTTCTCGATCGTAACCGAACGCGGGGTGGAACTGGATCTCCTGATAGGTCAGTTTCGGTCCCTCGAAAGCATCGTAATACGCGCTAGGGCGCAATTCCCACCAATGCCGCCCGCGGTCCTGGCGTTTACGCAGCTTGGCCTCCAAAGGCTTCAGCTGCTGGTAGAGGGACGGGTAGGCACTCGCGAAGATACGTTCCGCCTCATGTTCGTCGCTGACCGTCGCCCACAGCCATGCCGTATCCGCGCTCGATTTCAGCAGCACAATCCACATGCCATCCCAGGCGGGAATCCATCGTTTCACATCTTGCCCGCGCAGGTACGGCCGGATAATATCGGTGCACGCGGGATCTGCGCCGACAAAATGTCCTGAAGCATTCCCAGGCGCGCCGTCGCGATCGCCTTGACGGGGATGGAGGACGGGCTCGTGCTGCGTGTCATCGATGACGGGCGCGGCTGCGGGGTGCGGGGCGGCCCTGCCGCGAGCGGCGCGACGACACCGTCGCTCGGTCTGGCGGGGATGCGCGAGCGACTCCGTCCGTGGGACGGGGCGGTCACCATGGCAGCGGGCCAGGGAGGCGGGACGGTGGTCACGGCGGTGGTCGCAACGGGCGCTCGGCATGGCTGAGGGCACGCTCCGCGTGGTGCTGGTCGACGACCACCCGATGCTGCGCGAGGGGACGGCGGCGATCCTGGCCGCCCAACCCGACATCGCGGTGGTGGGCCAGACCGGGCGCGGCACGGAGGCGCTGGCCCTGATCGGCGCGACCGCGCCGGATGTCCTCGTGCTCGATCTCCATCTGCCAGACCTGAGCGGTATCGAGGTCGCCCGGCAGGTGCGCGCCGGCCACGCCGACGTGGCGATCCTGATCCTCACCAATTACGAAGACGGAGGCTACGTGCGAGCGCTCCTCCAGCTCGGTGCGCGCGGCTACCTGGGGAAGTCGGCGACGGGCGACGAGATCGTGGCGGCGGTGCGCGCGATCGCGCGAGGCGGGGCGACGATCCTGTCGGACACCGCTCGCGCGGCGCTCGGGACCGGTGGGCTGGCGCTCTCGGCGCGCGAACTGGAGGTGCTGGGCCTGATCGCCACCGGGCGGCGCAACACCGCGATCGCCGCGACCCTCTCCATCGCCGAGAGCACGGTGGAGTACCACGTCCGCCACCTGCTCGGCAAGCTGGGCGCGCGCTCGCGCACCGAGGCGCTCAAGAAGGCACGCGAGCAGGGATTACTCCCATAAGAAACACGTCACTCTATGGTGCTCCGGTCGTCGGCGCATAACATCTGGGGAAGTAGCCCCAGGCATGACGCCGTTGCACCGACGTATCCTCCGCGTCGCCGACTGACAACCTCCGATGATAGACGCGCCACCGGAACGATCGCGGCAATCAGGCTACTTCGGCTTCGATAAGAGCCTGAAGCATCGAGGCTGCCGTGAGCGAGAGGGCCAAGGTCTTAGCGTGGGAGCCAACGAGCGAGACCATCTGACCAAGCCAGAAGCGGCGGAAGTCCTGGTGCCGCCGTAGCAAGATCAAGGGCGATCTGATGGCGCATGGCATGGCGACTCCTGAAGGCTTGGGCAGCAGAGGATCCCATGCTCGTGAGCAGGTCGCGCCACAGATGCCGTGGTGGAGGAATCGGCGTCAGGTGAGACTCAATTATCTGCTTTCCCCTGGAGCAACTTCTTTCAGAAATCCAGGGGACAAGGCAAGCAACGACACCAATATTGTGTATAGCCACGGTAGCGTGGGTATGGCTATCGCACCCGGAAAGACGACCGCCGATCATCGATTGGCCGGATCGACAATGAGCGTATGCGATCGATCCGAGCCACAAGGGGTGCTTGACTCATGTACTCACGATGACGGCGCATTGCAATCGTGATCATCATTCTTGTTATAGGGCCAGGCAAAAATGGCGCGCTAAATCGTTGTCATTGCTATAAAAAACCGTGGGGTGGTGTGGGCAACTTGGTCCTCAAAATTCGACCTTCCAAACACGCGCCAGCGCCCTCTCGACCCGACCATGCGCCGATCGCGATCTCGGCACGGGTCCCATGCCCCGCGCGGTATGCTCTCGCACACGTTTGCCCGGACGCTGATCCCTGTTGAGCCACGGGGCAACACCTTCAGATGCGGAGGTCTATGACTCCCCCTGCTATACCGACCGCATCGGGCTTCGGGATGACATCGCGCGTGGTGCCGGTGTCTTAATTGAGTGCAACCCGCCGCGCGACCCAGTCGCCGAGCAGGTCGAGGTAGCCGGGGCAGAAGTCGCCCGTCTCTTCGAAGCGGATGCGGTGGTTCCCTTGCGGGAAGATCGCGAGCGTCGCGTCGCGGTTCCCCGCCGCCCGTAGCGTCCGGTCGTAGAGCGCCGCGCTCTCCCACGCGGACACGAGCAGGTCCCGCGCACCGAAGAGAGCGAGGAGCGGGCAGCAGATCTGGCGCAGGGCCACCTCCGGGTCGTACCGCTCGGCGACGAAGCGCCGTGTCCCCGCCCAGTCCGCCGCGTCGTCGAGCGTCAGATAGCCGTACCACGGTTGGCCACGTGCCGGGACGAGCAGCGCCTCCTCGACGGTCGCGTAATCGTCGCCGCGCCGCGCCGCCGCATGGGTGGCGTCGATGAAAGCGAGGGCGCGCACGATATCGTCCGCCGCTTTGCCCTCGGCGCGCAGCGTGTGCTCGCAGCCAGCGCGATCCTGGGCCTCCACGCCGATGGCCGCGCCGGAGTTGGCGACGGCGAAGGCGAGGTCCGGCAGGCGCGCGGCGAGGATCTGCACGAGCCAGCCGCCCTGGCTTTGCCCCCAGACGCCGACGCGCGCCGGGTCGATCGCCGCGTGATCGCGCAGCCAAGCGATCATTGCGAGCGCTTGGTGAGTGCGACCGGCGAGCGCGTAGTCACGCCAGTCCCCGGTGGAGTCGCCACAGCCAGGCTTATCGAAGGAGAGGGCGGCGATCCCGGGACTGAGGAAGGTGTCGCGGATCGACGGAAGGTACCCATCGGCATCGCGGTCGGCGGGGCCGGAGCCCTGGAGCATCAGGATGGCGGGGTGGGGCGGTGGCCCCGGCGGCAGGTGGAGGGTGCCCGCGAGCGTGATTCCTTCCCAGGCGAGGGCGAGGTCGTGACGCGTCGTCTCGCTCATGCCCCCATACTCCCTGGCGCAGCCCCGCATCGTTGCGCGCCAGTATACGCCATGCCGCTACGTTGTCGGAGCCGGATGATGCGGGCGAATCGCAGTGTGATCGCCGGCAAGAGTCGGCGCAATAGCGGCGTCCATACGTCTCCCACGACGACCACGATGCTGGTAGGCCCACTACACAAAACACCGACGCATTACGCTCGCTCGGTGCCGCGCCGCCACCAGCAATACGCGATGATCGCGCCGAGAGCGCATTGTGAGTACACCCTGAGCGCATTGCGAGAGCATTGTGAATACAATGGCGGTCTCAACCGGTCAACGCACCACCGGCTCTGCATTGAGCGTAGGAACAGTCAACGCTTCGGCTCGTTGGATCGCGCGACAGACGGTTGAGCGCGCGACGCCGAACAACCCACAATCTCGCTCGTGGTATGTCGGTGAGCGTACCGTCGGTGTTCGCCGCGCTCGGGTTCCGCAGCGTGGTATGGGTGCCCGTCGACGAGGCGCTGATTCGTTGGTGCGGTCAAGAATTTCCCGATGAGCATGGCGGTTCGCGGCCGCGCTCTCCGATCGGTAGCGAGAACGCGGCCGTGAAGGTTTTGTCTCAGGTGGCGGAGCGATCGCTCAGCGGGCGGCGGTGCGGCTCGACGGTCGCCGAGGTACAGACGCCATCGCCGGGCTTGCGGTGCCCGACTCCGTATGCGCTACAGCAGCTTGTCGAGCGTGATCGGCAGGTCGCGGACCCGCGTGCCTGTGGCATTGAAGATCGCGTTGGCCACCGCCGCGCCAACGCCGGTAATCCCGATCTCGCCGATGCCGTGCGCGCCCATCGGCGTGTGTGGATCGGGGATGTCCGTCCAGATTACGTCGATCGCTGGCACATCCATGTGCGCCGGCATGTGGTAATCGGAGAGGCTTGGGTTCACGATGCGCCCGTTGCGCCCGTCGAGCTGCGTCTCCTCCATCAGCGCCAAGCCCAGCCCCATGATGATCCCGCCGCGGAACTGGCTGCCGGCGGTCTTGGGATTCAGAATGCGGCCGCAGTCGAAGCAGGCGAGGAACCTACTGACGCGCGGCTCGCCGGTGATCGCGTTGACGCGCACCTCGCAGAACATCGCGCCGTAGCTGCGCATCGACCATTGCTGCATCTCCACCGGTGGGGAGGCGCTGGCCTCGACCGCCACCTCGTCACGCCCCGCGCGCGTCAGGATCGAGGCGTAGCTCTCGTACCGGTCCGGCTCGTCGAGCTTGGACAGGCCGCCGTACAGCCCGCCCACCTCTTCCGGCTCGAGGCCGGTCAGCAGCGAGTCGTCGCCGGCGAGCTTGAGCAGCTCCTTTACCAGCTCCCGGTGGGCGGCGATCACCGAAGCGCCGATCGCGGCGGTCTGCTGCGCTCCGGCCGCCATCATGACGCCCGGCAGCGTCGAGTCGCCATAGTTGAAGGTGACGGCCTCAAGCGGCAGGCCCAGGCGCTCGGCGCAGACCTGTGTCTGCACGGTCGCGGTTCCCATGCCCATCTCATGCGCGGCGACGTCGACGGTCGCGCGTCCGTCGCGCGTCAAGGTGATGCGCGCCGCGCCGCCGGGCCGGCGGTTGTACGGATGAGTCGCCACCGCGCAGCCCCTGCCCACCAGCCATTCACCGTCGCGGACGGCGCGAGGCGTGGGGTTTCGACGGCTCCAGCCGAAGCGCTCGGCCCCCATGCGCCACGCCTCAACGATGTTCCGCGACGAGAAGGGCAGGCCCGAGATCGGATCGTTCTCCGGCTCGTTGCGGATGCGCAGCTCGATGGGATCGATGCCGCTCGCGTGCGCGAGCTCGTCCATCGCGCTCTCGAGCGCGAAGGTCCCGACCGCCTCTCCCGGTGCCCGCATCATGCTGTTGCTGAGCATGTCAAGGACGACAGCCTGCAGGTCGAGCTGCATCGTCTCAGCCGCGTAGGCGCTGCGTGACGACATCGTGAAGGGCTCTGGGCCAATGTTGCTCGCTGACTTCGGCGAGACGCCGGCGTGGATCAGGGCCTTGAGCCTGCCATCACGATCCGCGCCCAGCGCGACGTGCTGCAGGGTGGGCGACCGGCCACCGATGAGGCGGTAGACCCCTTCGCGCGAGACCACGAGCCGCACCGGCCGCCCGACCAGCTTGGCCGCCGCCGAGGCCAGTACCTGGTGCTGCCAGAAAAGCTTTCCCCCGAACCCGCCGCCGACGAATGGCGAGGTGATCACGACCTGATCGTCATTGATGCCGAACATCTGGGCGAGGGACCACGCGGTGTGGGCCACGAGCTGCGAGGCGTCGTGGACGCGCAAGAGGCCACCCTGCCAGGCGGCGGTCACCGCATGCAACTCGATGGCGTTGTGGTTCTGGCCAGGCGTCGAGTATGTCGCCTCGATTTTGACCGCCGCCTCGGCGAACGCCGCCTCGGCGTCGCCGACCTCGGTGTGCATCGGCTGGCCCATCACGACGACCGGCTCGGTCCCGCGCGCCCGGGCCTTCTCGAAATCCGTCAACGCCGGCTCGATTTCGTACGTGACGTGGATCAACGACTTGGCGTGGTCGGCCTGCTCCTGCGTCTCGGCGAGGACGACCGCAATTGGCTGGCCGTTCCAATGGATCCGATCGTCCTGCATCACCGGCAGACTGTCGGGGCTGCCGGCCTTGGGATTGGAGGACATCGACGGCAGAGGCTTCATCCTCGGTGCGTTCCGATGCGTCATCACCAGCACGACGCCGGGTGCCGCCGCTGCTCCGCTGATGTCGAGCGTCGCGATCCGGCCCTTGGGTACCGTGCTGTAAAGGAGCGCGGCGTAGACCATTCCCTCCATTGAGAACTCGGCTGCGAAGCGCGCCTTGCCCTGCACCTTGACCGGGCCGTCTAGGCGCGACACCGGCGCGCCGATCAATCCGTGTTCGTGCCGGATCAACGGGTCGGCCACGCCGTTCTGCGGCCAGCTTTCCGGCACGATGCCAACGTCCGCCTTCGTCTTCATCGGCGCCTGCGCGGCGCCCTGAGCAATGCTCATGCATTCCCTCCCATCAGTTCGCCGAGCACGGCGGTGATCGTTCGCTTGGCGAGTTCGATCTTGAACGCGTTGTCGCGCAGTCCGACTGCATCGCTGAGTTCGGCCTCGGCCGCGGCGCGGAAGCTGTCCTCCGTCGCGGGCCGGCCTCTGAGCGCTGCTTCCGCCTTCCACGCCCGCCACGGCTTGTGCGCAACGCCACCCAGTGCGAGCCGAACGTCTTTGACGGTCCCGCCATCGAGTTCCAGCGCGGCCGCAACCGAGACGAGCGCGAAGGCGTAGCTCGCCCGGTCGCGCACTTTGCGGTAGGTCGAGCACGTCGAGAAAGGCAGCGCGGGAAGCTCGACCGCCACGATCAACTCGCCGGGCTTAAGCACCGTCTCGATTTCGGGATGATCTTCCGGCAAGCGATGCAGGTCCGTGAGCGGCAGTGTGCGCTCGCCGTCCATGCTCTTGAGATGCACGATCGCCCCGAGCGCCGCCAGCGCGACACACATGTCCGACGGGTGCGTCGCGACGCAGGCCGCCGAGGCGCCCAGGATTGCGTGCGTGCGGTTGAAGCCATCGTGCGCGTCGCAACCCTGGCCCGGCTCGCGCTTGTTGCACCGCGCGCCGTCGTCGTCGTAGAAGTACGGGCAGCGGGTGCGCTGCAGGAGGTTACCGCCCACCGTCGCCATGTTGCGGATCTGCCCCGAGGCGCCTGCCAGGATCGCGCGGGCGAGCACGGGGTAGCGCGTCCGCACCGCCGCGTGCTCGGCGACCGCGGTGTTGCGCGCCGCCGCCCCGATCAGCAGGCCGCCGTCGGCGCGCTCCTCGATCGCGGTCGAGAGTCCGGTGACGTCGACCAGCGCGGCGGGCCGCTCGATCGTCTCGCGCATGAGGTCGACCAGGTTGGTGCCGCCGCCGAGATACTTGGCGCCCGCGACGCCCCCGAGCCCGATCGCCTCGGCGGCATCGGCGGCGCGGGCGTAGGTGAAGGGGTTCATTCGGGTGTCTCCTTGTAGATCTCGGCGATGGCCGCCACGATCCCGTTATAGGCGCCGCAGCGGCAGAGGTTGCCGCTCATCCGCTCCCGCAGCTCGTCGTGGCTAAGCGCGATTCCGGTTGCCGCGAGGTCGGTCGTGACGTAGCTGGGCACGTTCCGCCGCACCTCGGCGGCCATGCCAACCGCCGAGCAGATCTGGCCGGGCGTGCAGTAGCCGCACTGGAAGCCGTCGTGCTCGACGAATGCCCGCTGGAGCGGATGGAGCTGGCCGTTCGGGGCGAGGCCCTCGATCGTGGTCACCGCGCGGCCGTCGGCCTGGACGGCCAGCGTCAGGCAGGAGAGCACCCGCTCGCCGTCGACTAGCACGGTGCAGGCACCGCACGCGCCCTGGTTGCAGCCCATCTTGGTGCCGGTAAGATGCAGGCGCTCGCGCAGCAGATCGAGCAGGGAGACGCGCGGGTCGTCCGGTAGCGATACAGCCGAACCATTCACTGTCAGACTCATGATCTCGCCCCGATCATGAGCCAGCATGATGATGTCTGGCCTAGTTCGAACTTCGGAGCGAACTTTGCCCAGAGGGCGCTTTTCATTGGCGGCCATGGCAGCAGGGCGAACGCATCTAATTCTGGATAGAGGAGAATAGGGGGCAGTGGTCGTGGTCGCGGCGTGAGGAGTTGGAAACATGCCTGCTTGCCCAACGAGTATGAGTGCGCACTTTGGCGCCCTGCCGGACCCACGTGTGGAGCGGACGAAGGCGCACCTGCTCGTGGACATTCTGACCATCGGGCTGTGCGCGGTGCTGTGCGGCGGCGAGGGGTGGACGGATATGGCCACCTTCGGCCAGGCGCGGGAGTCGTGGCTGCGGACGTTCCTCGCTTTGCCGCACGGCATCCCCAGCCACGACACCTTCGGGCGCGTCTTCGCCGCGCTCGACCCGGTCGCGTTCGGCGCAGCGTTCATCGCCTGGGTGGGCGCGGTAGCCCCGCAGACAGTCGGGCAGGTGGTGGCGATCGACGGGAAGACCTTGCGCCGGTCGCACGACCGCGCGAATGGCAAGGCGGCGCTCCACCTCGTCAGCGCCTGGGCCGACGCCAGCGGACTCGTCCTCGGGCAGGTCGCGGTGGACGACAACTCGAATGAGATCACCGCCATCCCGGCGCTCCTACATCTGCTCGATGTGCGCGGCTGCACCGTGACGATCGACGCGATGGGCTGCCAAACCGCCATCGCGCAGCAGATCGTCGCGCAAGGCGGCGACTACGTGCTCGCGCTCAAGGGCAACCAGCCGACGCTGTACGACGACGTGCAGGCGATCTTTGCCGAGGCGCGCGCGACGGACTTCGTTGACCTCGCGCCCCACCACTACAGCTGCGCCAAGACGGTGGACAAGGACCACGGGCGACTGGAAATCCGCCGTACCTGGACCATCAGCGACCCGGCGATCCTGGCCTACCTTGACGAAGCGGGGCGATGGGCGGGCCTCGGCGGCATCGGACTGGTCGAGGCGGAGCGCTGCATCGGCGACCACCGCAGCAGTGAGTTGCGCCACTACCTACTCAGCGCGCCGCTCGACGCGGCGACCTTCGCGGGCATCGTCCGCCGCCACTGGGGCATCGAAAACCAGCTCCATTGGGTCCTCGATGTGACCTGCAACGAGGACGCCAGCCGGGTCCGCACAGGCCATGCCGCACAGAATCTCGCGGCCTTGCGCCATCTCGCGCTCAATCTCCTGCGCCACGACCGCACCCGCAAAGGTAGCGTTGCCACCAAACGCTTCCGCGCCGCCCTCGACCAGGCGTACCTCACGACCCTCCTGGACGATACACGCACCCCGCCCGCGCCGCCCGCCACATAAGATGCGTTCGCCCTGGCCATGGCAGGCCGTCGCACGCTCGGCGCTGGGCCTGCGGCGCAACGATGCCCGCGCAATCGAAGGGGGCGAATACGCCGCGTCGGGAGGCACCTTGCCGGTTCGGGTCGCTGCCCACGGGGCGACCGACCTTCGTGGCGAGGCGGTGCCCCTTGAGCGCCTCGCCGACCACGACCTCCGACGTGTCCATCGCGTAGCCGTCGGCGGTGTCGACGAGGTTGATGCCGGCGTCCAACGCCTTGTGGATGAGCCGGATCGAGTCCTCGGGGGCATTGCCCATCGAGGTGGCGAGCATCATGGCGCGGAGTCCGTAGGGGCTGACCTTGATGCCGGTTCGGCCGAGGTTGCGGTACCGCATGGGGCCCTCCAGTCGCGCGCTCGACGGGCGTAGACGCCCCGGCTGGCGTATACTTCTGTCAAGCGGAATAGCTTTCCAGTATTATACGGAATAACTTTCCGTTAAGCGAGAGGGGGAATTATGGAATCCGAGTCGTTGGGGACGACGGGTTCGTCGGCGGGGCGCGGTACCGACCCGGCCCGGCGTCGGCGCGCCGACGCAACGCGGAATGTCGTCGCCCTGATGGAGGCGGCCAAGGCGGTGTTCGCGGGCAGCGGTGTGGACGCGCCCGCGAAGGCGATCACGGATCGTGCGGGGGTGGGGGTCGGCACGCTCTACCGGCATTTCCCGCGCCGCTCCGACCTCATCGTCGCCGTGCTGCAACACGAGGTCGACGCGTGCGTCGCGGCGGCGGAAGCGCTCGGGGCCGCGCTCGGTCCGTGGGCGGCGCTCGGAGGTTGGCTCGAGCGCTTCACGGATCTCGTCGGCACCAAACGCGGCCTCGCCGCGGCGCTCCACTCCGGCGACCCGGCCTACGACGACCTCCCGCAGCGCCTCCTGGACCGGCTCGAACCGGCGTTCCGGACGCTCCTCGCCCGGGCGGTGGACGGCGGGTACGCGCGCGACGACGTCACGGCCCGGGAGGTCCTCGTGACCGTCGCGCTCCTCTGTCAGCCGGTCCGCGGCGCGCAACCGGGCTTCAACCGGCGTATGGCCCGCGTGTTCATGGACGGGCTCGCTCGGCCCAGGGATTGAGGCAACCCCTCGGCGTCACCGCACACCCGCCTCTGCCAGACCTCGTCGGGGCCTCCTGGCTCTTCCGCCGGGAGGGTGAAGCGCAGTTGCTACCTGTCGACACTCTTTCGTACCGCTACCCTCGCTCGCGAAGGAGTGTCGCATGCATCTTTCCGCCCTCTTCCCCCACTCAAGGACAATCAGATCGGGTTTATGGCGCTCGACCCGATGACTGACAGGATGGTGTGGGGCTGCCGGTTGTGGCGGGCGAAGAAGTCCTTGGCGATGGCGAGCAGCGGCTGCTTGGTGGCTAAGCGCTATTTTCCCTGAATTCGTCGCGAGAGCGCATCCTGAGCGCATTGTGAGCGCATTGGCGCGTAGACTAACGGCAATGTATCGGCTTTCGGTGACCGATTCCTCACCGATGGAGGCGTGGTCCGGCTTCCTCCCCTGCGGGAAAGGGCACCTCGGCGAGCCGGGCTGACCCACGGATCGACGGTCTGGCGCGATCGGCCTCGGCGTCACGGCGGAGCGCTAGGCCCGCCGCCCGCCCCGACGACGCGCAACCACACCGTCCGCAGCGTTCCCAGACATTGACGGCATTATTCGACAGGAGATGCGCTCTCGCGGGATGCAAAGAGTAGGACAAACGAAATACTCGCCCCGATAGCGCAGAGCGAAGACCTGCTATCGGCGCATTCGGCGGTCTGGAGCGTTAGCACCTCGTGCCAGCTGCTGCGGCGGTGTTTGCATCGCTCGCCCGATACGCTTACGTCAGTGATCGCCGTGCTGTCCCCACCGTCACGGTGGGATCACGCACCCCACCTCCCTCCTACGCGCGGCGGCCGGTGTGTTGTCGCCCGCACCTCTTTCCTCCCCTCGCGATAGCCCGACGGATGTGCGATCACTCGCCGGGCTTCCCCATGCCCGCCCCACCACCCTGCGTAACCACCGTCGATAGCCAGAAAGTGAGGTGAAGAATGCCCCGCAGCCCGCCATGACGCAGCGCACAGCCACGGCTATGCGGCTACACCCTCCATCGCGACACATCGAAAGGAATCAATCATGCCTCGCCGAACCGCCCTGAACGCGATGGCTCTCCTGTGTGCGGTGCTGATCGCAAGCTGCTTCATCCTGACCAGTTGCTTCTGTCTCTTGCGGTTACTCTGATCGCGATCTCTCTTCCCCTGCGACGACAACCGATAGGTAGTGCCAGGCCACCCCCTCAGGGTGGTCTTTCGCATTGCGGAAGGAACCGATGGCAGACACGCCCAAGCCCATCCCGCGCTACCTGTACGTCGCGTCGTGCTACAGCGCGAGCGATTCGTCCGCCTATCACCTGCTCGTCACCAGCGACGAGGAGCACGATCCCCTGACTAATGCGGGCAGCACCGCGATCGTCCATCTCCTGGCGCAGGCGAGCGAGCGGCGCGACTGGTTCACGACCGACGATGCCTACCGCCAGGAGGTCCGCCGGACGGCCGCGCGGATCGGCGACGAAATCCACGAATTACTCCGTTATTCGCTGCCCGGCATCATGTCTGCCGCCGACGCCTGGACCCCTGAGACTGCCGACGCCAGCATCTGGGGCCCCGCCCCGCGTGAACAGGAGGAGTGACGAGATGACATGGATCCGTGCGCCCCCGGTGCCAGAGCAAGACCGGTCAGCTCAGGGCCGCGCCGCCGCGAGAGTTGGAGCGGCGGTCGAGAGTTAGGAAGGAGCGAACACGCCATGACCTGCGCGACAGAACGCGCCGCGACGAAGTTCACCCGGACGGTGAGCGGATTCACGGAGTTGGGTGCCCTCTTCGACATCGATCCCGGGACCGACTATCCCGCCGAGAGCCCGCCCCAAACTGCGGGGGACACCGACACCGTATCGATGGGTGGCATCTCGGCACTCGCTGCCGATCCCGCCGTTCGTCTTGCCGAATTGAAGGCGCTCGGGGCCGCGCTCGAAGCGCGTCGGGAGGAGGATCGCGAGGGGCGCGCGTCGGTGCTCCGCGAACTGGTCGCCCACGACGAGCGGCTGGCGGCGCTTGGGGGGCGCGAGCGCGAGCGCGAGGAGGTCCGTGCGGCCCGCGCCGACTTCGAGGCCGCGCTCGCCAGACCGTTCGGCGACCCCGACTGGCTTTACGACGAGGCGCTGCGGGACGACTACTCCCGCGCCCTGGCCGAGGCCGTCACCATCGATGCCGCGTTGACCGACCAGATCGATGGGTTGCGCCGGGAGGCGGAGAGGCTTGCCACCGCGCCGCTACTGGCGCGGCTGCTGGCCGAGCGGCGGCGGCATGAGGAGGCCGCGCGGGCACACGAGGACGCCGCCGAGGCCAATCGGCGGCGTTCCCATGCCCTGGCGTCGGCCAAACGGTTGCGCGACGTCGGCAGTTTGGAGGAAGCGAGGCGGGCATTGGGGCCAGTGATCAGCCGGTCCCCCGACGACCCGGAGGCTCGCTCCATGGTCAATAGCATAGACCGCGCCGAGCGCGCAGTCAAGGATGCCGAGGCGGGCGCGACGCTCGCCGAGGCCCGTCGCCTGCGCCGCCCCGACCCGCTGGGGGCGGCCGAACTCCTCGCGACGATCGACACCGCGCTCCTCAGCGCCGACCGGATGCACGAACTGGCGGGGGTTGCGGTCGACATCGCGCGCTATCGCGAACTGGACAACCCGCTCTTCCTGCGCGGGCGGACGCCGAACAGCCTTGCGGTGATCGCCGAGGAGCGCGGGCGCTGGGAGGTCGCGGTCGCGGTCGGGCAGGATCCCGACCTGCGACCCGGCAGCGTCGTCCCGCCGCGCCTCGCCAGCGCCGCGCGCCCGGTACGCCGCCGCCGGTGACGACGAATATTCCGCATGGGATCGCCGACCGGTCGCGCCCCGGCGGTATCCTCCCGGCGTTTCCCGAGCGTCCCGGCCCCTGGCGCACCCGCGTCGGGGACCGGGGCGTGCGAGGGTCGGGGACGAACAGGGGCGGCGGTCGGGGGACGAGCGTGACACGCTCGACGAGTGGGCCATGCTCGCCCGACCGCGCTTCATCGGGTCGTTACGTTTCGTGCCGAGAGTATCGTTCTCGGGCTCGAAGGCGGAGGTCGGCCCGTGCCGACGATTGACTTCCCGCACCTCCCGACCCGGCTGAGCGACGGGCAGCGTGAGGCGATCCTCGCCCCGGACGGCCCGCTGTTGATCACCGCCGGGCCGGGGACGGGCAAGACGCTCACCGTGGCCGAGCGGATCGCCCACCTCGTCACGACCGGGAGGGCGTCCCTCACCGAGATCCTGGCCCTCACCTTCTCCCGGGCGGCGGCGCGCACGCTGACCGCGCGCCTCGCCGTCCGGCTCGGCCCGGCGGGCGCGGCGATCCACACGACCACCTTCCACGCCTTCGGCCTCTGGCTCGCCCGGCGCTGGCCGCGCGAACTCGGCTACGCGGGGCCGAATCTGGACGTCTACGGCGAGCGGGAGGCGCACGCGCTCCTGCTGGCGGCGCTGGGCGAAGGGGTCGTACCGCCGCCAGACGACGCGCTGGCGGCGCTCGCCGTCGCCGTCGAGGACGCCCGGTTCGCCCTGGCGCTGGGGGCCGAGCCGCTAGCCGGGGTCGTGGGCCTCGCCGAGCGGTACGAGCGCCTGCTACGGGAGAGCGGGGCGGTCGACTTCCCCGCCATGCTCGCCGCGCCACTGCGGCTCTTCCGCGAGCACCCCGACATCCTCGATCGTTGCCGGGGAACCTATCGCTGGATCGTCGCCGACGAGTGCCAGGACCTCTCCCCACCGCAGTGCGCGACCCTGCGCTTGCTGGCGGGCGAGCGCGGCAACCTGACCATCGTGGGGGATGCGTGTCAGAACGTCTACGAGTGGCGCGGGGCCGATGCCTCGTTCCTGCTCGGCTTCGCCGCCACCTACCCGGCGGCGCGGGTCGTCGCGCTGACGGAGAACTTCCGCTCCACGGGCAACATCCTCGCCGTTGCCAATGCCCTCGGTGCCGCCCTCCCCTACGGCCACCGGCTCTGGACGACCAACCCGCCCGGCCCGCCGCCGACCCTGCACGTCGCGCGCGACCCGGTGGATGAGGCGGCCTTCGTCGCCGGAGAAATCGCTTGCCTGCTGGAAAGCGGCGCGCTCGCGGGACCGCGCGAGGCCGCTGTACTCGCCCGGACCAACGGGCAACTCGACGCGATCCGTGCCGCCCTCCAGGAGCGTGGCCTGCCTCGCGACGGGGAGATCGGCGGGGTCGCCGGAGTACGACTGGGAACGATCCACGCGGCCAAAGGCGACGAATGGAGGGCCGTCTTCCTGGTCGGTATGGAGGAAGGACTGCTGCCGCATCGGCGCGCGATCGAGGCGGAGCAGGGCCGGGAACCGCCCCCCGCGGTTGCGCTGGCCGGGGAACTCCACGCCGCCTACGTCGGCGCGACCCGCCCGCGCGAGTATCTCTACCTCACCCACTGCCGTCGCCGCGACGAACCCGAGCCGGGCGAGGGCACGACCACCAGAGTCTGCCGCCCCTCGCGCTTCCTCGACCTTCTCCCGGCGGGGAGCCTCGCACGAGCGGCCTGATGCTCCCCGCCGGGCGTATCGATACCGCCGACATCCGACAGCGCTACCCACTCACCGATATCGTGGCGCGCTACGGTGTCGCCCTGCGCCGGAGCGGCGACCGCCTGGTCGGGCGCTGCCCTTTCCACGACGACCGTGAGCCAAGCTTCACGCTGTACGTCGGCAATCCGGCGGACGAGCACTTCCACTGTTTCGGCTGCTGGAAACACGGCGACGTGATCCGCTTCGTCGAACTGATCGAGCGCCTGCCCTTCCGCGCGGCGGTCGCGGCCCTCACCGGCGATGAGGCCGGGGAACGACCGCCGCCTCGGATGAGCATGCGGGCGTCGGCGCGGCGCGACCGACCGCGATTCACCGTTGTCCGCGATACGACCGCGCGCGCCTGCCTGAAGGTCGCGGTCGATCTCTACCACCGGCAATTGCTGGCCGACCCGTCGGCGCTGGCCTACTGCGCGGGGCGCGGCCTCGACCGCGCGATGCTCGCGCGACACCACCTCGGCTACGCGCCGCCCGGCGGGGAGCGCGACCTCGCCGCTGCGCTCCGTGAAAGCAGGCTACCGCTCGTTGCCGCGCGTCGGGCGGGCCTCCTGGACCGCCAGGGGCACGCCTTCCTGTCCGGGCGGATCGTCATCCCGGAGATGCGCGCCGGCGTCCCATTCTGGGCGACCGGTCGCGCCCTCGACGCCGACGGCGCGGCCCCGAAGTACCTGCACCTCCCCGGCCCTCGGCCCCTCCTCGGCCTCGCCGAGGTCGCGGGCAGCCGCGAGATCTACCTCGCCGAGGGGCCGTTCGACCGGCTCGCGCTCAGCGGCTGGGGCCTCCCATCTCTGGCGCTGGCCGGAACCCGCGCCCCACCGCCGACCCTGGACCTGCTGCGGCGCTTCGAACGCGTCTACCTGACCCTGGACAACGACGACGCGGGGCGTGCAGCGACGGCGGTGCTCAGCGAGGCGCTGGGACCCAGGGCGCTCACCGTCCAGCTACCCGGCATCAAGGACGTGGCGGAACTGGCGCTGCGGCACGACGGCCGCGCGTTCTTCCGCCATGCGGTCGCGGCGGCGCTGGGCGACGCGGCGGCATTGGCCGTGTGAGCCCCCGCTTCCGCCGCACAACACCGTTCGCACAGGCACCAAGCAACGAGGAGGATCGCGATGACACACCTGCATCTGACTGTCCATACCCGCACGACACCGACGATCAATGGGCTGATGGCCGCGCTCGCCGCCGAACTGACGGATGAGGGCGAGCCGGAGTTCGACCCGCTCACCGAACGGTTGACCTTACTCATCGTCTGGTCCGACCTCTGCCGCCTCGCCGGCGAGACCCCGCCCGCCCTCATCCGGCGTGCGCTCGGCGACCCGGATGGGGCGTCCGTCACCCCACCGATCGGGGTGCGTCACGCGCCAGTCACCCGCCTCTGCGCGCGGTTGCTGGCCGAACTGATCGCCGACGACGTGCCCACGCCCCTCTACCAGCGCTTCACGTTGGGCCTGCTCTGGGCCGACCTCTGCCGCCTGGCGGGCGAGATCCCGCCGCCCCCCGTCACCGCCCTGCTCGACACCCCCGCAGTGAGCGCCTGCGGGGCGCTTTCCGCGCTCGCCTGCTGAAGCCGACACGACAGACGGAAAGGGATGATCATGGCGCAATCGCACAACCGCATCGAATTGATCGGTCGCCTCGGGGGCGAACCCGAGCTGCGCTACACCGGCGATGGCACCCCCGTCGCCAACTTCCGCCTCGCCACAGATCGTCCGGTGCGCGGTGGCGGGCCGCCGCAGACCGACTGGCACACGGTCGTCTGCTGGGATCGCCGCGCCGAATTCGCCGCGCAGTACCTCGCCAAGGGGCGACTCGTATTCGTCGCCGGTCGTCTGGCCTACCGCGAGTACGAGGATAAGGCCGGCGTTCGGCGGGTCGCCGTTGAGATCGTGGCGGGCGAACTCGTCCCGCTCGACAGTCGACCGAGCGATCAACCCACCGCTCCGCGCGAGGCGGGCGTTCATGATGGCGGGACCGGCGGCGACGATGTGCCGTTCTAGCTCGCGGCCTCGGTTCCTCCGGTTGCGCGCGCGGCGCGGTCGCCTCCTCCTGCTCGTTGCCCCGCCCGGTCGTCCCGTTCGGCTGGCTTTCATCGCCGAACGACGGGTGCCATACCTCCGGTACCTCACCATCCATACCGGGAAAGGGAGACCGCACGAACCCGGCGAGCGGCCAGCCGGGACCGGCGAGCGGCGTGCCGATGCGCCGCTGTCGGCGGCATAGGGTAGCGGGGGCGCGGGGCGGCACACCGCCCCGCGCTGGGCCGCCCACCACGGGAGGGCACCATGCCACGTTTCGACGAATCGTTGACGGTCGTCGAGCAACTGGCGCTGGCGGTGCGGGCGCACCCGCCGACGCACATCGCCCGCCACTTCGCCGCTCATGTCGGCCAGTTTTACTGCCGTCATGACTTCGATGCGCTGGCCCGCCGGGCGAGCGCGCTCTACGAGACCCGGAGCGGCACGGACGCCTGGCGCTTCCGCGTCCGCCTTGACCAGCGCCTCGCCGACCGGCACCGCGCGCCGGTTCGCTGGGAACTCGATGCGACGGAGCCCTCCGATGACCGCGCGGCGTAGGCGACATACGATGGGCCTCGCCCCGTCCGAGCGCGCGCGGGCGCTGCGCCTCTGCCGCGAGAACCTGCGCCTGCTGCGCCATCTGGTGGGGCGCGAAGAGGTCGGTCGGGTCACCGCAACCGGCGGCTGCTCATTGACAAATCCCGAGGAGGCGGTCGCCTTCCTCGGTCCGGAGATGGTCGATCTGGCGCAAGAACAACTCAGGGCGATCCTGCTCGACACCAGGAAACGCGTGCTTGGCGTCTGCCTCATCCACCAGGGTGGCCTCAGCACGATCGAGGTCTGCCTGCGCGACTGCTTCCGCGAGGCGGTGCGCGCCAACGCCGCCGGGGTCATCCTCCTCCATAACCACCCCTCCGGCGACCCGTCTCCCTCATTCGAGGACCACCTGATAACGGCCGAGGCCGCCAGGGCGGGCGAACTCCTCGGCATCGAACTGGTCGATCACATCGTCGTCGCGGCG
>JAABUM010000541.1_pt1 | contig 64718 bp, 66 predicted proteins | sample 5559161 | NCBI WGS metagenome assembly JAABUM01 (sample SAMN10711868, study PRJNA513369) | rock metagenome | isolation source: Antarctica rocks | place: Antarctica: Victoria Land, Siegfried Peak nord
GAAGTTGAAGCCTGGCAAAGAAACAGAAATAATAAAAACAGCACAATCAATTGGCAATTCACAAACAAAGAAGCAAGAGTGAAATTAAAAAAACTCTATCCGTCAATTTAGGATTAACATATCACTAGGGTTCAAAATAAATATAAAATACGGGTATAAATTATGTGATTTTAAACCTGCGTACGGGCTAATATTTTCTGATCTATTGAAAGAATACGATTTTTGGGGACATTGCGATATAGATATTAAATACTGTTTACAAATGTATGATGACTATAAAAGCTAATTATATTTCTTCAAATTACAACCGATGTTTAGCTGTAGAAGTGAAAATGCCGTTCTGATTTTATCTGTTTTTTTAATCAAAAAAAGCCATCATACATTTAGAAACACAACCAAAAATGGCAAACATTTAATTTTGGTTTATTTAAATTGAAGCAGGCACCAATTTTTATAGGGTAAAAGAAGTATTGACATCAATCCTGAGCATATTGAAGGATTTTGTATAAATTTAAACAGACTTTTATTTTAATAAAAAAATTATGAAGCATATAAGATTAGATTCAGCCGTTTTTCTTTTTATAGTTTTGTTCGCCACAAGCAGTTGTTCCAAACAGCAATACCACGCCCGTAGCAAAAGATACCCGCATGATATTCCAAAAAAGCAGTAAGATGATAACTATTTTAATAGCTTCTGCTTTTTAAACAAAAAACTAAAATCGCCTGTTAGCGTGAGAAATAAGAGATGAACAAAAACAGGCTTGAAGCTTTTTCTGATGGCGTATTTGCTATTGCTATTACTTTATTGGTTTTAAATGTAAAAGTACCCAACAAGCAGAATATAACCAATGCAGAATTAAACAATATCCTGGCTGCTTCAACAAATCAATTACTAAGTTTTGGATTTAGTTTTTTGGTAATTGGTGTTTTTTGGGTAGCCCACCACCGTATTTTTAGTTTTGCAAAAGTAGTTGATACAACCTTGATCTGGCTAAATATTATCTACTTGATGTTTATTGCCACCATCCCGTTTCCGGCTTCTATTCTGGCCGACAACTTTTTTTTGCCTACTACCATTTTACTCTACACCGGAACGCTATTTGTGATTTCAATTTTAAATTATATTATGTTTAGATACATCATCAACAATGAAAAAATTAAAACATGAAGCACTGACAAAAGATGTTTATAAATCATCTTTCAAAAGTGCAATCATCGGTCCGGCTTGTTATGTCCTGGCTGCTGCAAGTTGTTTTATCAGTGCCTATCTGAGTTTATTTTTTATGACATGTGCTTTGTACTTTTACATTTTTGTCTCCGGAAACAATAAGATGAGCGAAACTTTGATTAAGGTGGCAAAAGAGGAAGTGAGACAAAATTAACAGTGCTAAAAGAAGCATCACACACTTCGGTTAACATCCCAGTTTTCCAGGTAATCTGAAACTTTTTTCAGGAACATTCCGCCAAGCGCGCCATCTACAATCCGATGATCATAAGAAAGCGAAAGATACAGCAGGTGACGAATGGCAATCATGTCGCCAAATTTTGTTTCTACAACAGCGGGTTTTTTCTTGATCACTCCAATTGCCAAAATGGCGGCCTGGGGCTGATTGATAATCGGCGTGCCCATGATGTTTCCGAAAGAACCAATATTGGTGATGGTGAACGTGCCATCCTTTACTTCTTCCGGCATGAGTTTATTATTTCTGGCACGGTTAGCCAAATCATTTACAGCTTTTGTCAACCCTAAAAGATTAAGCGTATCTGCATTTTTGATCACCGGAACAATCAAATTTCCACTGGGCAAGGCTGTAGCCATGCCAATGTTTACATTTTTTTTTCGGGTGATTTGCGTACCGCTGACTGAAACGTTTACCATCGGCATATCTTTTAGTGCTTTGGCTACAGCTTCTACAAAAATAGGTGTGAATGTAATTTTTTCCCCTTCGCGTTTCTCAAAAGCTGCTTTGTGTTTTTCCCGCCATTGCACCAGGTTGGTTACATCGGTTTCGATAAAAGAAGTAACATGGGGCGAAGTTTGCTTGCTCAAAACCATATGATCGGCAATTATCCTGCGCATCCTATCCATTTCAATAATCTCATCTCCGGAAGAAACTTCGGCAGCATGAACAGGTTTTTCGGGTTGCGTTTCCGTAACCATTCCAGGTTGGGTAAAAGTTTGGGTTGGTTCCGGTTGTTTTGGCTCAGGAGCCGCAGGTTGCGGTTTGCGGTTTTGCAGGTAAATCAGCAGGTCATCTTTAGTCAGCCTGCCTTCGGAACCCGTTCCCGAAACCTGATCCAGTTCTTCCTGCCGGATACCTTCCTGCGCAGCAATACTTCTTACCAAAGGAGAATAAAAACGGATACTTTCTTTTACAGAAGCCGGAACTATCGGTTTGGGCTGTAAAAATCCTATACCCGGAATGCTTTGAGGCAATGCTTCTTTTACAGGTGTTTTTTCTGCGGATGCTTCTTTTATCGGTATTTTTTCCAGTTGGGCAGTTACCGGCGGCGTGGCAGGTTGTGGTATAACAATGGGTACCTGCTCCGCTTCTGTTTCGATCAGTGCAAGCACTGATCCAACCAATACCACTTCATCTTCCTTAAATAAAGCTTTGGCCAGCTTGCCTTTGACCGGCGAAGAAACTTCAGAATCCACTTTATCCGTTGCTATTTCTACCACCGTTTCATCCGGATCGATTATATCGCCCGGTTTTTTCAGCCATTTAATCACCGTTGCTTCGGCAACGCTTTCGCCCATTCGCGGAAGCAGTAATTCGTATAAAGCCATTCTTTTATTTAGGTCGGATAAAATTACATTTTATTTTTGTTCCCGAAGCAGTTTCAATAAATCCACCATCGCATTAGTGGCAGTACGTTCGATATTCTGAATGCGTTTATTGCCGAAAACATATTTTTTGGCCGAGGTTTTATCTTTAGTGGCCACCGCAATCCAAACTGTTCCAACCGGTTTTTCCGGTGTACCACCGTCCGGGCCGGCAATCCCGGTAACGGCAATGGCATAATCCGAAGAAAAATTCCGTAGCGCACCTTCCACCATTTCGCGCACGGTTTCTTCACTTACGGCACCATTTTCCCACAACGTATCTGCGTTTACGCCCAGCATCCGCTCTTTCATTTCGTAAGAATACGACACTGCGCCACCCAAAAATACGCTTGATGCACCGGGCAAACTGGTAAATAAATGCGCCAGATAACCGCCGGTGCAGCTCTCGGCCAGCGACAAAGTTTGCTGATTTTTTGCCATTAAAAAAAGTATCGCTTTCTCCAAAGGAATATCTTCTGTAGCGACAACGGTTGAACCTAATCTTTCGGTAATTTTTTTAGTTTGAATTTCGAGTTCATGCTTCAGCTGATTTTCATCCTCACCATAAGCACTCAACCGCAAACGCACCACGCCCAGTTTTGGCAAATAAGCCAGTTTGATTTCCGGCGGAAGCTGGTCTTCAATATCCGCAATCCGCTCGGCCAAAAAAGATTCGCCTTCACCAGCCGTTAATATGGTTTGGTGGATAATTTTAGGCAGATCAAAAGCAGCTTTCAATTTTGGGATTACCAGATCTTCCATCAGATACATCATCTCAAACGGAACACCTGGCATTGAAACAAAAACTTTATCCTTTTCCTGAAACCACATGCCTGGTGCCGTGCCGTTTTTATTCAGCAAAACCTCGCAATTTTCCGGCACATCAGCCTGGCGGATATTTACTTCCAGCAACGGACGGTTGTAACGGGCAAAAATTCGTGTAACATTATCCAGCGTTTCCTGGTCGCGTTTCATACTGACCTGAAAATATTCTGCCAAAGTTGTTTTGGTAATATCATCTTTTGTTGGCCCAAGCCCGCCGGTTATCAAAATCAAATCGGCCCGTTCTGATGCTTCTTTTAAGGCAGATAAAATGTGTTCTCGGTTATCAGAAACGGAAGAAATTTGTTTGATGCGGATGCCGGCAGCATTCAGTTGCTGCGCCATCCAGGCCGAATTGCTGTCGATAATCTGTCCGATCAGGATTTCATCTCCGATCGTAATAATTTCTGCTAACATTTTTAATTGGTATTGTAATAATCTTTCCGCTTGTTCAGCTTTAAAGTTTGCAAAATGCTTGCTTTTACGCGCAAATCAACACTGTAATATTTGTAATAACCAAACGGGATCCACTGAAAAGCCAAATCCCAGCAATGCAAATCGCGGTAAATAGATAAGGAAGTGGTACTGATTTTGTTCACCCGGAAATCATAACCTGTGGTATATTGCAGCTTCCATTTCGGCGTTACGTTAAAATCCCCGTTTATATTGGCAGCATTCGTGATGTTTGTGGCGATGCCGGAATTGTAATAAGTAAAGTTATAGCTCACAGAAACGTTCCAGGGAATATTAAAATCGACAAAAGCATTCGGGTCGCGGTTAATCATGGCCAATTGGCCGGCTTGCTGACTGGTAATTCCCTGCAAAGTGTTATTAGTATTTTGATTACGCTGCTGACTTTGATTTTTAATCGAATTAGAATTCAGGCTGAAGTTTGTTGAAACTGAAAAAGCCGTTAAACGGGGAAGTTTGCCTGCTTCTAAAGTGTATTGATTGATCGGTCTGGCATATTTAGTAATCTGCCCGTTCATGATTGAATCTTTAACAATGGTTGTGTAAGGATCAAACGTAGCGTTAAAATTAATGCCGAGTTTTTGGTTGAACAATGCTGTTCGGCCAGTTACATTGATGGGAGAAAGCCGCATGGAATCGGCAACGAAGTTATAAAAAGTGGAAAATGAAAGTCCTTGTAAAATCGGGATTTTACGGTCGGTATTGGTGGTATCCGTGCTTTTTGCCCGCACTTTTGCCTCGACGGTATTATCAACGCTCAAAGCTAAACCTGCCGATCTTCCCCCGGACGGCCCCTGGTAAAGTGAGTTGTCAAAAATAGAATAACGCGTGATAGCATACGGATAAGGAATAGCCGGACTGCTGACCACATTTTTAAAATAACCATAAGAATCGCTGTTATAATCCGGGCGGTATTGGAAACTCAGTGAAGGCGTCATCACATGATGGATTTGCTTTAACCACCCTTTTCTAAAAATTAAATTACCATATACTTTGGTAGATAAACCTGTGCTTACACTATAAGAACCTGCTCGGCGGAAACCCGGCACCGTATCGGTTACCAAAGAATCTGCGCCTGAAGTATTTCCCCGTGCATATCGTTTGCGGACGGTTTGCAGATAATCCACTTCATTATAATTCACACTGGAAGAGAATTGAAAATATTTCAGCACGTTTAAACTTAAACTAACGGGAATAGACTGCTGGAAACCGTTCTGAAACCGTTTAAAAACAGTTTTTGTCAGAAATTGAGATTCAGGGATGGCAGTAACTTTATTATCACCCGTAAGTGTATATTGTACGTTGATGCGTTGGTACCACTTCTGATCGCCCACCCTGTCTTTAGAATCAAAAGGATTAATACTGGCCATATTAAACGTAAAGCTGGGCAAATCCAACGAAAGGGTCTTGGTAGCTAAATCCTGACTATGGTTAGCACTTGCTGTAAAATTGAACGGTGTGCCTGCCCAGGTTTTGCTATACGCAATACTGGAACGGAGCGTATTTGTTGTTAATGCAGTAAGGTTATAATTTACCGTGCTTGCGTTATTTCTATAATAAGTAGATGTTCCTGCATTTACAGAAGCACTAAAAGTAGTTCCGGGATTGGAATTTGGATTTTGTGTGTGCGACCAGCGGATGTTAAAATCTTTTGCGGCCGGATCTGTTTCCAAACCATATTTATGATAGCCAAAACTTAGTACCAAGTTACCGGAATATTTGTACCGGTCGAAATAGCGGGCATCACTGCTCAACTCAAAAGAGCCTTTGGAATAAATCGATCCATAATTGGTCAGGTCAAATTTATCCCCAAAACCCATATAATAACCAAAATTACGCAAGTTAAAACCCAATTGAGCGTCTTCGCCAAAAGTAGGTAAAATAATACCGGAAGTCCTTTTGTCAGGTTTGGGAAAAAACCCGAAAGGAATGGCAAATGGCAGCGGCACACCTTCAACCTCCAAATAAGCCGGACCGGAAATGATCTGATTTTTTTCCGCGATACCTTTTGTGATCACGATACCAAAATGCGTATCCGGATAAGGCAAATTACAGGTGCTGAAAAGGATATTCCGGTAAGCAATTTCATCCTCGTTCAGTTTTTTTGCCTGCCCGCCAGAAATATAATTCCCTTGCTGCTCTGAAAATGCCTGGTATATTTTTGCTTTTTTAGTGATATAATCAAACACCAATGAATCCGCAGTGACAGGGCTTTCATTTTTCTGCTTGAGGATCGGCTTGCCGGCATAACGCTTGGTTTTAGGGTTAACTGCTCCCCTTGCATAAGCCGTATGGTTTTTCTGATCTAATTTGATGTAGTCGGCATCGATAGCGGCATCTTCATACGTAATACGCGCACGGCCGTAGAGATAAACAACACTGTTTGGATAATCCTGGACAATAGAATCTTCGGCGGCATATTTTACAGTGGAAGCTAAACCGTTTTTAGGTTTTGAGGTCGTATCGGATTTAGATCTTAAAGTTGTGTCACGCTTAGATGCTGTTTTTACACCTGTTTTCTTTGTGCGTACTTTTCCTTTTGCCGGCGTGGTATCGCGCTTTAAAAATGTCCGGTCCCTTTTTTTTGAGGAATCCAATTGAATAATGGTATCTGCTACCGTTAACTTATATTTTGAGGATAACCGCGTAACAGAGAAGGAAAAAGCTGAAAAAAAACAAATTATGATAAACAGTACAGGAAAAAGAAACTTTATAAATCTCAAAATCGATTTTGAATATTATTTTTGCAAATCATGTTACGTACCGTCTCAAAATTAATGAAAAATAGAACATTGAAAAGGCTCATTTATTGTTTACCCATTTTAATATCCTTCGTTGCCACTACTTCTTTTATCAATGAAAAACCGGTAAGGCCAGACACAACGGCCAACAAACGGTTCAAATTAAAAACCATCGTGGTAGATGCCGGACATGGCGGCCGCAGGGCTGGTGCTTCGGGTTCTTTTTCATTAGAAAAAGATGTAACGCTGGCTATCGCATTTAAGTTACAAAAAGCGATTCAACAAGAGATGAACGATGTGAAAGTGGTGATGACACGAACCAACGGCGAAGACGTGGATTGGCAAAAAAGGTCTGACATTGCCAACGATGCCAAAGGAAACCTTTTTATTTCCATACATTGTAACTCTTTACCGGATAAAATAACCACATCCAAAGGTAAAAGAGTACGGGTCCCGGACCGTTCCGGCAAAGGCGTACTGGTATTGGTTTATGGTTTCCATCGGACAAAAGAAGAAGAAAAGGCTATCCGGGAGAATCTGATGGACGAGAAAGATTCGAAGGAAATGAACAGTGGTTTTGATCCGAACGACCCTACTTCCACCATTTTGTTAAATGCATATAAAAATAAGTATCGTAAACAAAGTATCCGTTTTGCTGATTTGGTAAATAATGAATTTGTGGAAACTGATGGCCGCCATAGCAATGGTGTGATCGAACAAGGTGTTTTGGTACTGTGCCACAGCGCAATGCCTTCCGTTTTGGTAGAAACCGGTTTTATCAACAATCCTGATGACGAAAAATATTTAAACTCGAATGAAGGACAGGAAGAAATTGTAAATTCTATCGTCCGGGCAATCGTGAAATACCGTAAGGAAAATGAATAATGATAAATTGCACATCTATTTAATTTTTATATTTTGAAAATATCCAACGAAACAAAAATTGGCGCACTTACAGCCATTGCTATTACTGTACTTATTTTAGGGTATAATTTTTTAAGGGGAAATGATGTTTTGTCGAGGGAACAGCGGTTTTATGCCATCTATGGCCATGTTGACGGACTGAACATTTCCAAGCCGGTACTGGTAAATGGTTTTCAGATTGGCCGTGTTTCAGATATGCGGCTGCAACATAGCGGAAAAACGGTAGTAGAATTTAAGATCAATAAAGATTATCCGATCCCGGAAAATTCTGTTGCCCGTTTGATCAGTACGGATCTGTTGGGAAACAAAGCTATTGAATTTGAGCTTGGAAGCAGTACGGTCAATGCGGAGAATAAAGACACCTTGCGCTCCAATGTAGAGAGAAGCCTCGCTGAATCAGTTCAGCCGGTACAGAAAAAAGCAGAAACGATAATCGCTAAAATGGATTCTTTGCTAACTTCTGTCAATATGATCCTGAACCCTTCTTTCCAAAAAAATATCGACCGGACTTTTAAAAGTATTGCCGCTACATTGGAAACTTTGGAAGGAACGACGAAAAAAGTTGACGGGCTAGTTGGTTCAGAAGGCAGCAGGATCAGTAAAATCATGTCTAACTTTGAATCGATTTCCAGCAATTTGCGCAATAATAACGATCATATCACACATATAGTTTCCAACTTTGACCAGTTAAGCAACCAGATGGCAAAGTCCAACATACAGGAAACTTTAACCAATGCCAATAAAGCGGTGAGTGATTTGCAGGTGGCCATCAACAAGATCAACAACGGTAAAGGTTCTATCGGCTTATTGCTGAACGATGATAAATTATACAATAACCTAAACGACGCAGCAGGCAACTTGGATAAATTAATGATTGATTTGAAAGCAAACCCCAAAAGATACGTCAGCTTTTCGGTATTTGGCGGCAAGAAAAACAATTGATAAAAGAAGCATCTAAACTGTAAATACTTTACCTTCTATGGCTAGTTCGGTTTGCGGAAAAACAGCTCTGGCTTCTTCTAATAAACCTTCCAAAGTTTTGTACCGTGCTGAAAAATGCCCGATCAGAAGTTTTTTGACATGTGCTTTCAAGGCAATTTCTCCTGCCTGCAAAGCAGTTGTATGATGTGTTTCCTGTGCCCTTGGCAATAAATCGTGCATAAAAGTAGCTTCGTGATACAGCAAATCTACATTTTGTATTTGCGGCAAATACTGGTCTCCGGCTAAAGTATCCGAGCAATAAGCGTAACTTTTAGGGTCTTCCGGTTTAATTGTGATTGCTGCATTCGGAATGATTTCCCCATGCTCGGTAATAAAATCTGCTCCCTGCTTTAGCTTAAAAAACTGGTTTCGTCCTACCTGGTAGTTTTCTAACTGTGCGGCGTCTAATTTTAACAGTGGTTTTTTTTGCTGAAATACGAAACCGGTGCAAGGGATACGATGGTTTAAAATGATGGTTTTTACAGTGATGTCCGGACTATCGAGGATAATTTGTGAATAATCAGCTTGTAAAGGATGAAAATGGATTTCGTAATTGAGGGTTGTCCAAGAATACTCAAAGTGTATATCAATGATCTTTTTCAGGTCTGGCGGCCCGAACAGTTGCATTGGTTTTTTTCGGCCGTTCAAATGCATGGAAGAAAGTAAACCAATCAAGCCAAGATAATGGTCGCCATGAAGATGGCTGATAAAAATGTGGTCTATTTTACCTGGCTTTACATCAAAACGAAGCATTTGCTGCTGTGTGCCTTCGCCGCAATCAATTAGATAAATACGTTCATTTATATTTAATGCCTGTGAAGTCGGGTTTCTGTTGTAAATAGGTGTTGCAGAACTACTGCCCAGTATCGTTACATCAAATCTCATTTCGCGGGCAGAAAACCAATTATTTTATTTCTTTTTTAAGCTCTTTTTCAATTTCTTCCATAAAAATCAGGTCAATAGCTTCTTCAGGGGTATTGACAATTGAGAGTACGCTTTCCAACTGGGAAATAGAGATCAATCGCGCTACAGATTCACTTAACCCAGTTAAAATAAAGCTTCCTTCCGCATTTTTACAAATCCGATGGCCAATCAACAAACTACTCAAGCCAGAAGAATCTGCAAACTTGACCATGGATAGATCCAAAATAATATTGCGCTGTCCATCCGTGTTCATCAAAATCAATTCAGATTTGAGCTGGGGTGAGATCAACGAATTTAATTTTGATTCATTCAACTTAATCAAAACATATTTTTCATGTTTATCAACCGTAAATTTCATAAGCCTTAATATTAATAGTTAAAGATAGAATAATTTCGTGTAGAAATAAAAGCTTTCAAGGTAAAATTGCTATTGCTTCGTTAATATTTTTTTCTACACGGGAAAGCAAATACTGATCATCTGATTTCTCAAACGGAACAGCCGTAATGTGTTCATACAATTCAATGTACCGCTCTGATATAGATTGAATGATTTCCTGCGTCATTTTCGGGACCTGCTGCCCTTCCTGACCGGAAAATCCATTATCTAATAACCATTTACGTACAAATTCTTTTGACAGTTGTTTTTGTGGTCCTCCTTTTTCCTGTCGTTCGTGATAACCGTTCTTGTAAAAATACCGGGATGAATCCGGCGTATGGATTTCGTCTATCAAAAAAACAGTTCCGTCTGTTTTACCAAATTCGTATTTGGTATCTACCAGGATCAGGCCATTTTCAGCGGCTATTGCTGTACCACGTTCAAAAAGTGCCTGTGTATATTTTTCCAACTGAACATAATCTGCTTCAGCAATGATTCCTTTTGATAAAATTTCTGCTCTCGAAATATCTTCATCATGGCCAACTGCTGCTTTAGTGGTTGGGGTAATGATCGGTTCTGGCAATGGATCATTTTCTGTTAAACCATCTGGCAGGCTTACCCCGCAAATGCTTCTTTTACCGGCCAAATATTCGCGCCAGGCATGTCCGGCCAAATATCCACGGATCACCATTTCTACTTTAAAAGGTTCACAAACACGGCCGATCGTTACACTGGGGTCAGGAACGGTAATGACCCAATTTGGCACAATATCATCCGTGGCTTTTAAAAACCCGGCAGCAATTTGATTGAGCACTTGTCCTTTATAAGGTATCGGTTCTGGCAAGACTACGTCAAACGCAGAAATCCGGTCGGTAGCTACCATCACCAGATATTGATTATTAATGGTATAAACATCCCTCACCTTGCCCCTATAAAAATTCGTCTGGCCTGGAAAATTAAAATTTGTTTCTTTAATTGCGTTCATCATAAATTAGCATTAAATAGCAAGTATTTAGTATCAAGTGACCAAACAGTCTTAATAATTGATACTAAATATTTGCTGTTTAAATTTTACTGAATATCTCCGTAAGCTTCCAAAATACGCCTGACTAATTTATGCCTAACTACATCGTCGCCCGTCAGATAAATAATATCAATACCTTTTATATCAGGTAAAATCCGTAAAGCCAAATGCAGACCGGATTGTTGCTTCCTCGGTAAATCGATTTGGGTAACATCGCCCGTAACAATAAATTTGGCTGTTGGCCCCATCCTCGTTAAAAACATTTTTAACTGCATATCTGTGGTATTTTGTGCTTCATCTAAAATCACAAAGCAATTATCCAGGGTACGCCCACGCATAAAAGCCAGAGGTGCAATTTCAATAGTGCGGTTTTCTAAATAGGCCTTTAATCGCTCTGCCGGAATCATATCGTCCAACGCATCATATAAAGGACGCAGGTACGGATCGATTTTTTCTTTCAGGTCACCTGGTAAAAAGCCCAGGTTTTCCCCTGCTTCTACTGCCGGCCGCGTTAAAATTATCCTTTTGATTTCTTTATTTTTTAGTGCCCGGACAGCCAGGGCAACAGCAGTATAAGTTTTGCCGGTACCGGCAGGGCCAATGGCAAATACAATGTCATTTTTGGTAATGCTGTTTACCATACGCTGCTGGTTGGCAGTACGGGCTTTGATCATCAGGCCATTGTTGCCAAAAACAATCACTTCACCGGTTCCCGCCTTGTCCAGTCCGTTCTGTTCTGTTGGTAAAGTTGCAGGCAACAAACCTTTGGTCCCTACGATACGTTCTACATCATTCAGGTTCAGTTTTTGAAACTTCTCTATGTGCGCTACCAGTTGGTTTAGTTTTTCTTCAAATTTTTTTATTTCCGTCTCATCCCCCAATGCCTTTATTTCGCTGCCGCGGGCAACTATTTTTAACTTAGGAAATTGTTTTTTGATGACCTCGAAATGATCATTGTTAGAACCCCACAACACAGCAGGATTTATGGCATCAATCGTTAAATTTAATTCGTTCAAGCTTAAGAATTTTTAGTTGTCATTTTTTATGCTTAAAAATTTAATATTTGCAGCACTTTATAGCTATCCACAAGATTAGTAATAAATATCCAAAAATTTTAATGGCAATTATAACTTTAACTACAGATTTGGGCAACAAGGATATTTATCAGGCTGCCCTCAAAGGTAGTATATTAAAGCTATTGCCAGATTTAAATATAGTTGACATAACGCATTCAATATCAGCATTTAATGTTCCTCAGGCTGCATTTATACTTAAAAACAGCTATCATTATTTCCCTGAAGAAACCGTACACCTGATTGGAATCGATACGGTTTATAACGATCAAACGCGCTATCTCGCCATCAGCTACCAGAACCATTATTTTGTTGGGGCGGACAATGGGATATTTTCACTAATGTTTGACCACATCCCGGATGAAATGGTAGAAATCACAATTTTACAGGATTTGAAGTTCCTGCATTTTCCTTTGGCTGATATTTTTGTAAAAGCTGCGTGCCATCTCGCCAAAAAAGGAAAACTGGCAGATATTGGGATTCCATTGATCCGACTGGAGAAAAAGATGACACTGCAGCCAGTCGTTGACCAGAATGTGGTGAAAGGCAGTGTGATTTATATTGATTCCTTCCAAAATGTGATCACCAATATCACCAAAGATCTTTTTACAGAAATACAGAAAGGCCGCCAGTTTGTGCTTTATTTCAAACGAAATGAATCCCTCAACAAATTAAGCTGGCATTATAACGAAGTTCCCGAAGGCGAAAAATTGTGTTTGTTTGGCATCAGCGACCATTTGGAAATTGCGATCAACAAAGGAAATGCCAGCGGATTATTAGGTTTAAATGTTGGCGATATTGTGCGGATCGAGTTTTTATAGGAAAAAGAACTTAGCAATAAGCTATTGCCTATTAACCATGATCCATAAACTATCAGCAATAACCCATCAACCCCCTACTTCTTTTATCTATGAAAAAACTGATACTGTTTTTATCGATACTTTTTGTTGGAAGCACAGCAATTGCACAGCAAACCGACTCATTGGCTTACCAGCTTCAACGGAAAAAAGTAAATGATTTGCTGGCTAAAAGAAGCATCACTTTCAACCAGTATTTTCAAAGCTTAGAACTGCACACCGGGATTTTCGGTTTCCAAACGAAAAAAGACATTCGCCGTTCCAACGAAATTTTGATGGAGATTGTGAAAACGGACAATGTTGTTTTTAAAGAACTGAAAATATTGCTGGATTACCAGACAACGGTACAAACCCAAGTGCTTGGAAAATCTTTGGAATCAGAAAACCGTAATACTTCTTTTATGGGCACAATTAATAAATTGCGGGGCCAAACAGCAAAACTTCAGGCAGAAGCCGATCAAAACAGCAAACTGGCCGGGCATTTTCAGAATTTGTTGATTGCTGCAATTGTACTTATCCTGATCCTGATTTTTGCATTCATCAGAATTAAGTCAAGTAAAGTAAGCTGAATTGTGAAAGCCAAAGTATTTTGATAAACTCGTTGCTTTTACCAGATTCAGATTAAAAAATGGCCAGAGCGCAATTGAACAGCGGCAACATACAAGAACAGGATTTGCCAAAAGCAAAGCTAAACCGGGAAAGCCTGCATAAAATAACAAAACTATTGGTTTACTTAAAACCATACCGGACAAAGTTTTTTTCTGCCTTGGTTTTCCTTTTTTTAACCAGTTTAACAGGCTTGGCTTTTCCTTCTTTTTTGGGTGCGCTGATTGATGCGGCACAGGGCAAACAGCGTTACGCATTCCTTCCGCCAACAGTCAATGCTATTGGTTCACTGGCTTTTATAGTGCTGTTTGTGCAGGCATTGGTTTCTTATTTTAGGGTGATCTGGTTTGTGCAAGTTGCTGAAAATGCCTTGGCAGATATCCGGCGGGACACTTATTTTAAACTGATTACGCTCCCGATGAATTTTTTTTCCAACCGGAGGGTCGGAGAATTGAACAGTAGGATTTCTGCTGATCTTTCCCAAATCCAGGATGCCATCACCACAACTTTGGCCGAAATGATCCGCCAATTGGTTTTGATGATCGGCGGAATAATTTTACTGGCCATTTTCTCCATCAAACTAACGCTCACTTTACTGCTGATTTTGCCGGTTTTGATTGTGGTAGCGGTATTTTTCGGTAGGTTTATCCGAAAGATTTCCCGGCAGGCACAGGACAAATTAGCCGAATCCAACACCATTGTGGAAGAAACTTTACAGGGGATATCCAATGTAAAAGCCTTTGTAAACGAAGCCTTTGAAGCCGGAAGATATGAGAAAAAAATCCGGGAAGTGGCTGGAATTGCGGTAAGAGGCGCCAAATTCCGCGGGCTTTTTGCTTCTTTTATCGTGTTTTGTTTGTTTGGGGCGATAGTAGCTGTAATCTGGTACGGTTCAGTTTTAGTGAGCCGCGGAGAAATGTCGGTCGGAAATTTAACCACCTTTATTTTGTATTCCATTTTTGTGGGCGCAGCAATGGGAAGTTTTCCCGAACTGTATGCCGGATTGCAGAAAGCCGTTGGGGCCAGCGAACGCGTACTGGAAATCCTGGATGAAAAAGGTGAAGCAATTTCTATCCAAATCAAAGATAACGGGATTAAACAGAGAATTGTCGGCAATCTTGATTTCGACAAGGTCGTTTTTGCTTATCCGTCGCGCACAGAAATTACTGTGCTAAAAGAAGTATCGTTTAGTGCCCGTTCCGGAGAAAAGATAGCGATTGTAGGCCCAAGCGGTGCAGGGAAATCTACCATTGCCGGTTTGATTTTGCAGTTTTACCATCCGCAAATTGGCCAAATTTTGTTTGACGGAAAACCGGCTTCTACCTATTCGCTTACGGATATCCGAAACCAGGTTGCCATTGTTCCGCAGGATGTTTTGCTTTTTGGCGGCACGATCCGCGAAAATATTGCTTACGGAAAACTGGATTCTACCGAAGAAGAAGTTATCAAAGCCGCACAACGCGCCAATGCCGATCAGTTTATTACCGGTTTCCCCGAAAGTTATGATACAATTGTTGGGGAACGAGGCGTTAAATTATCCGGCGGGCAACGACAGCGGATTGCGATTGCAAGGGCTTTATTAAAAAATCCTTCGATCTTGATTCTGGATGAAGCAACTTCTTCATTAGATTCAGAATCAGAGCGTTTGGTGCAGGAAGCACTGGAAGGACTGATGAAAAACAGGACTTCCATCATCATTGCGCACCGCTTGTCCACTATCCGCGAAGCAGACAAAATTATTGTTTTGGAAAAAGGAAAAGTGAAAGAAAGCGGCACGCATGAAGAACTCGTTGCGCAGGAAGGCGGACTTTATCGCTATCTTAGCAGCTTGCAGTTTGAAGTTTAGGTTGATCGGAACCCTTCCCTGATACTTCTTTTACCCTATAAAAATTAGCGTAGCAGTTACGCAGAAAGATATTGAATGAAATTAACGATTTGGGGCGCTGCCGAACAGGTTACCGGAAGTATGCACCTGCTTACAACAGAAAATAATTATAAGATTTTAATTGATTGTGGTTTGGATTATGAGCGCGACCACTCCGTGCAAACCAATGAGGATTTTCCTTTTAATCCCGGTGAAATTAATTTAGTAATCCTCACCCATGCACATATTGACCACTCCGGAAATATGCCGACCTTAGTACGGATGGGTTTTGAAGGACAAATTTTGTGCACACCTCCAACTGCTGAATTAGCTGAACTATTGCTAATGGATTCTGTGAATATTTTTATGCACAAAGCACAGAAAAGCAGGAAACACCGCGGACATAAAAGACGCGACGGCAGCAGGACCGTTCAGCCGCTTTATCTGCATAAACACGTGCTGGATACAGTTGACCGCTTTGTAACCATCGGTTTTAACAAACCTTTTCGGATAAATGGTAATATAGAACTGACGTTTGTCCCGGTCGGCCATTTGCTTGGTGCTGCTTCTGCAGTTTTGAAAATCCAAGAAAACGGTGAAGAAAAAACCATCACTTTCACTGGCGATATTGGCCGGAAAAACTACCCGACCCTGCCCGACCCGCAGGTGCTGCCCCCAACAGATTATTTAGTTTCCGAATCTACTTATGGCGGTAGGAACCACTCCAAAGGAAAAACAATTGAAGAGGTTTTGACCGGAACAATAGAAAAATGCTGTGTAAAAGAATCAGGCCGGTTGATTATTCCTGCTTTTAGCATCGGGCGTACCCAAGCATTGGTTTTTTCGCTGAACAAAATATTTTCTAAAGGATTGCTGCCGCCGGTCAGGGTTTTTGTAGATAGCCCGATGGCCACTTCCTCTACCGGAATTTTTAGAAAACACCATGAACTGCTGAGCGGGGAATCGCAGGAATTTTACCGCCGGTCAGGAGATCAGTTTGAGTTTGATAACCTGACTTATGTTGAAAACTTGAAAGACAGCCGCCAGGTTTCCAACTATTTTGAACCTTGCGTCATTATTTCTTCTGCCGGAATGCTGGAAGGCGGCCGGATCCAAGACCATCTTTTTTATAATATCCAGAATTATTACTGCACGATTTTGTTCATCGGTTATTGTGCAAAAGGAACTTTAGGCCATCGTTTGCTGCGCGGAGATCCGATTGTTCATATCAAAGACCGTGACCTTTCTGTTTATGCAACTATCAAACAAACCGATCTTTTTAGTGCACACGGAGATCATGAAGATTTGGTAAATACGGTTAAACAAATAGATTCTGCACAACTTAAACAGGTTTTTCTCGTACACGGGGAAACAACGAGTATGCAGGCGCTTGCTGATACTTTAACCGAAGATGGTTATGCAGTAACGGTTGCTAAAAAGGGTTTTGCATACGAGTTGTAAATACCTGTTTGTATTTACTAAAAACTTGTTTATGATAAAACCTTTTTCTTTTCACAAGGCACTTTTTGCGCCTGCCATGCTTCTTTTATGCGGTATTTTTCTGCAATCATGTACAGAAGAAATACCGATTTTAAAGCCTCGTAACGGTTCAGGCACAACTTCAAACAACAGCAATATTGTAGTTAAGGTTAACAATACGGCTTACACATTAACAAACAAAGCTCCGGGCTATGCAATTTTTGTTCCTGTTACAACAGGAACAGGTGCTTCAAGTTCTACACAATACAGTGTGAACGGAAGTAATGGCATCCAGACAAATGTGTTAGATTTTGGATTTTCGTACATTTCGAATAGTGTTAATAACAAATATGTTCTTACAAGTGCCCAGCTCGAAATCAACAACAAAACTTACACTACTTTAAATTCATCCGGAACTGCTCAGCTTACCGTAGATAAAATGGATGTTGCAGCGTTAACCTCAAGCGGAAGTTTTAGTTATTATCTGTACGATTCTCCATATTCTCCAACCGATTCCATTTATGTTAGCGGTACTTTCAATATTGTAAAATAAAAAAGCTTTCGGAAATAATTCCAAAAGCCTTTTTTACTATTGTTTAAATGCGTTTTATTTACTTAAAATGCTGGATAATTAAATTAGCTAATTCCACACCGATCCTTTCCTGTGCTTCATTGGTGGAAGCACCAATATGCGGAGTTAAAGATATTTTGGGGTGAGATAAAATTTCGGCACGAGGTGTTGGTTCGTTATCAAAAACATCCAATCCGGCGAAAGCTAACTTTCCGCTGTTTAAGGTTTCCAATAAAGCATCTTCATCAACGGTTCCGCCGCGGGAAGCATTGACCACTGCTGCACCTTTTTTCATGGCCGCAAATTCTGCCGCACCTAAAATAGGTTTTTCACTAAAAGGCGTATGCAAACTAATAAAATCACTTTGGGCAATTACTTCTTCCTTAGATGCTGCTTTTACCGATACTTTTACCAATTGCCCGTCGCCCAGTTCCAAAGCCAGTTCCGGTTCAAAAGGAGATAAATCATAAGCTAATACTTTCATTCCTAAACCTATAGCCACTTTGGCCACCTCACGTCCAATTCTGCCAAAACCCAAAATACCAATTGTCTTTCCGCGCAATTCCATCCCTTTGGCATAAGCTTTCTTCAGGTCATTAAATTTAGTGTTGCCTTCTGTTGGCATTTTACGGTTGCTGTCTTGCAAAAAACGGATTCCGGTGAATAAATGCGCAAACACGAGTTCGGCAACAGAAAGCGACGAGGATGCAGGCGTATTTACCACCGCGACACCTTTTGATTTTGCATATTCTACATCAATATTGTCCATGCCAACGCCGCCGCGGCCAATCAATTTTAAATTTGGGCAGGCATCGATCAAAGCTTGTCGGACTTTTGTGGCACTTCTTACAGTAATGGCATCAAAATTATTCAGTTGCTGCGGCAAAAGCTCTTGCGGGATGTGTTCCGTTTCTACAATAAAACCAACCGTTTCCAAAAGTGCTTTTCCTGCCGGATCGATTCCGTCATTTGCTAATATCCTGATCATCTATATTTTATGTTGATAAAAGAAGTATGTGTTATTTATTTTTTTCGGCAAATTCCTGCATCACCTCTACCAAGGCATAAATACTGGTGACCGGCAAGGCATTGTAGATAGAAGCACGGAAACCACCGGCACTGCGATGGCCTTTGATACCTACCAGGCCGTGATCTTCGGCCAGTTTTAAAAATGCTTTTTCCAGCTCCGGTTTTTCCATGATGAAACAAACATTCATGATTGAACGGTCTTCCACCGCACAAACACCTTTAAACAATGGGTTGCGGTCAATTTCTTCATAAAGCACTTTTGCTTTGGCTTCGTTCGATTTTGCAACAGCAGCTACGCCCCCGCTGGCTTTGATCCATCTTAAAGTAAGCATGGAAACATAAATGGCGAAAACCGGAGGCGTGTTGTACATCGATCCATTCTCAATATGCATCTGGTAATTTAGCATTGAAGGGATCGGCCGGCCGGCTTTTCCCAGCAAATCATCTTTTACAATCACCAAAGTTGCCCCTGCCGGCCCCATGTTTTTTTGTGCACCGGCGTAAATCAACCCAAAATCAGCAACATTTATTTCCCTGCTGAAAATGTCAGACGACATATCGGCAACTAAAGGAACTTCGGATTTCGGAAATTGATGTAGTTGTGTTCCGTAAATTGTATTGTTGGATGTGACATGGAAATAAACAGCATCCGCCGGAACCTCATAATTTTTTGGGATTTTGCGAAAATTATCTTCTTTATCCGTAGCAACCACTACTGGCGTCCCAAAAAATTTGGCTTCTTTAATAGCTTTGTTTGCCCAAACCCCTGTTTCCAGATAAGCTGCTTTTTTATCCTGCGGCAAAAGATTATACGGCACCATGGCAAACTGCAAACTTGCGCCACCTTGCAAAAACAGGACCGAATAACCCTTGGGAACGTTCAGCAGTTCTTTGACCAAACTTACTGCTTCGTCCATCACCGCTTCAAATTCCGGCGAACGATGTGAAATTTCTAATATAGATAAGCCAGTTCCGTTCAAATCAAGAACAGCTTCTGCGGATTGTTTAAGTACCTCGTGTGGTAAAATACCCGGCCCTGCACCAAAATTATGCTTCATGTGTATAGTTTATTTAGCCGGAAAACAAGAAATGAAATAGGAAACACCGGCGGGCGAATTTAGAAAATTAGAATTACTGGAGGAACAGATTTACAGTAATTTTAATAAACAGGATGTAATTTTTTGAACCTTATCAGTAATAGACTATTTCATTTAAGGATATTTTAATTGATGGATAGCCAGAACAGGATCAGCAGCCGAAAAAACCGAACTGCCTGCCACCAGCACATTAGCTCCTGCCAGCCATAAATCATTACAGTTTTCCTTGCTCACACCACCGTCCACTTCTATCTTCAACTCCGGGTTTCGGTTTTTGCTGAGTGCTTTTAAATCGTATAATTTTTTGTAGGTGTTTGGGATAAATTTCTGTCCGCCAAAACCCGGGTTGACAGACATGATCAGCACCTGGTTCAAATCTGTAATGATATCTTCCAAAAAACTGACAGGCGTATGCGGGTTTAAAGCAACACCTGCTTTGCACCCGGCACTTTTTATGGCTTGTATAGTTCGGTTTAAATGTACACAAGCTTCGGAATGTACCGTAATATTTGTCGCACCAGCCTCGGCAAACTGCTCAATGTATTGATCCGGGTTGACGATCATTAAATGAACATCAATTGGTTTTGAGGTTAATGGTTTGATTGCTTTCAAAACCGGGAAACCAAAAGAAATATTCGGAACAAAAACGCCGTCCATCACATCAAAATGGATCCAATCAGCCTCACTGCGGTTCAGCATTTCTATATCTTGCCGCAAGTTTGCAAAATCAGCAGCAAGAACAGACGGAGCAATTAAATGGTTCATGCTTCAAATATACAGATATGTAGAAAACTGAGGTTGAAATTAATTTTTTACGGGCTTGCAATTCGATTGTTTAGTTTAACTGATGCTTCTTTTATCGGTATAAATTTTAGTGATCATGGCAGAACAATAAACTACAACCAGGGTTTTACAAAAAAAAGTCGATCATGAACTTTGAACCATTACATGTACCTTACCAATATAACGAAGAGGACACGACCGAACAAAAAGTGATTTTTGGTTTAGGACAATTAGGAGAAGCTACTGCTGCAGAAGTAGTTATCAAATTAAAGCAAGTACATGCCGATGAACTTGCCACCGAAGATCAAGCGGAAGAAATTTTGAAAAACTTATTTGATCAGGGTTTAATCAAAGCAGAAAACCACGCAGGGAAGATAAGTTACAATCTCAGCAAAATAATAAAACCAAATGCAGGGCATACGGATTTGAATGGAATAAAAGATAACATACTGTAATTAGGAAATTTGTGCTGACTGTTAAAAAGCAATAAATTTTTTACCGCTTATCAACAACCCCAAACTGAAATATCAAATATATTTGAATTTGAGATATAGAAAAATCATATTGAATTAATATAAGAGCCTGTTTAAAAATTAAATCAAAGGAGTGTTAGAGCGTGTTTAAAATTTGTTCAATATGTTTGCTATGCTTCTTTTATCACCTAAAAAATGACAGGCATTTGGTTTTAGTTTATTTAAATTAACGCAAACATCAATTTTTATAGGGTAAAAGAAGCATTAACATTTTTTCTTGTATAAAGTTAAACAGGCTCTAAGATTTAAAAGTAAGAAACTTATACAAGTATCTTTAAACTATGCAAAATTTAGCAATATTCGGAGCAACAGGCTTAACCAAAAGCCAACCTTAACTTATTGGTTTTTTTCCTTCGGACATTTTGAAAACCGCTTCTGAAACTTAAGTACAAATCCTAAAATCAATGTATCGATTCAACAAATAATCTTTATCTGTTTTTATGTTATGATCAATTGTATCCGTACCGCTTCCAATAATCAGGATTTTCAAAACCTGGTAAAAGAATTGGATAAAGATTTAAGTATCCGTGATGGCGAAGAACATTCGTTTTATGCACAATTCAACAAAATAGATTTGATAAAACATGCAATTGTGGCTTATGAAAACGAAACTCCTATTGCTTGCGGTGCAATAAAAGAATATTCACCAGATATAATGGAAGTTAAACGCATGTATGTTTCCGAAAATAAAAGAGGACAAGGCTTTGCTTCAACAATTTTAAAAGAATTGGAAAACTGGGCAGCAGAATTAAACTACAAAAAATGTATTTTGGAAACCGGCAAAAAACAACCGGAAGCGATTGCACTTTACCAAAAAAGCAACTACAAAATCATTCCCAATTACGGCCAATATGAAAATGTAGAAAACAGTGTTTGCTTCGGGAAAATATTGAAGCAACAAAAATGAAACTTGGGATTGAAAGATATTTTCCAATAAATCAAAAAAAAGTTAAATAAACGTAACCCGCTTAACCCTTCTGCCGTACAAGTAATCGTTTTTAGAAATATATTGGTTAATGTTTTGTTTTAGTTAAGTCCCTACTTTTGCAAGCAGGGACTTTTTTGTGGCCTGTTCTTCCCTTCTTTCTCTTGAAAAAACTTTTACATACTGTTTTTATCACATAATAATTACGGTCGGCCAAGTTTTAGAAATAAGAAAATCTGCTACTTTTAGCCATGCGTTTTCTATTTTATTTCTGGCTGCTGATTTCGATACCGGCAATTTCATTGGCACAAACCGGCACTATCGCCGGCAAAGTAACAGCGATTGACACGAAAGCCCCGCTTGGCAAAGCCAGCGTTTTTTTAAGCAACGCTACTTTCGGAACGGTTACTGCGGATGACGGGACTTTCACTTTAAACGGTGTAAAACCTGGCCAGTACGAGCTGGTAGTTTCGATTTTAGGCTACGAAAATTTTTCGCAAAGCGTGCTTGTGGATGCCAAACCACAGAAATTAGTTATTGAAATGGTTCCGAAACCGATCCAAATGAGGGAAGTGATCATTACCACAAATGCCAACTGGAAGAAAAATTATGCTGTTTTCGTTAGAGATTTTATCGGCACTTCTGCCAATTCAAAGTTGTGTAAAGTAATCAACCCGCATGCTGTAAACCTGATCTATCATAAAAAAACACAAACGCTGGAAGCTTCTACCAATGAGTTTTTGGTGGTGGAAAACCGGGCTTTAGGTTATAAAGTACGTTTCCTGATTAACAATTTTGAAAGCAGCACACTCAGCAATGAAATCCGTTATTCTGGCTATGTTTTGTTTGAGGAGCTGAAAGGAAGCCAATCGCAGTTGCAAAAATGGAAACTGAAGCGGCAGGAAGCTTTTTATGGCTCGAGTTTGAACTTTTTCCGCTCGCTTTCGCACCAGGATATGCAGGAACAGGGTTTTGTGATGTACACCTTGCAACGCAAACCCAACCCAAAACGCTTACCTGAGGAACTGCTTCACCAGAAGTATGTCCAATTTAACAAAAGCAATAACCGCGATTCTATAAATTATTGGAACCAAATGTCGCAGCAGCCGCGGTTTTTAGAAAACCTGGTTAAAGTACCTTTGAAACCGGAAAGTGTGGTGATGCGGACGGATCAGCCTAGTTTGTTCGCGCTTGCTTTTCCGGATTACCTGTATGTGGTTTATACCAAAAAACACGACGAAAAAATCAACAATGAAATTTACCGGCTGTTGGATATGGAAAATTATGCTGTCAGCGTGGTTACTTTATTTAAGAAATATGCTTTGTTTGACCTCAATGGCGCAGTCGTTTCGCCGGAGAGCACTTTGTTTGAAGGCGATTGGGCAAACGATAAACTCGCAGAACTGGTGCCTGTGAATTATACCCCGTAAAAGAAGCATCAGGATTATTTCCCTGTCTCGTTTTCTGGTTCCTCTATCTTTTGCCGGAACTTGTTTCTGCGCCAGGAAATATTTGCCTTCCGCTCGCGCACATTGCTAATCAGCATTTTATAATGGACAAGATAAGTGATCAGCAAGGCAATCAAGCAGCCGCCAACAACGCCTGCCGCCCTTTCTATAGCTACCTGATAAAAATATTTCCCAGTTTCATGGATGCAAATAATTACCACGGAAGCCAGTGCAGAACGCGTGGCAACTTTCAATTTCAGCAATTCGCAAACAATCACTACAATAATAACCCCCAGACAAATCATGAAAAAAGCCGGCGGATGCAGAAAAAACAACACCAAGCCAGTTCCCGCACCTACCAAATTGGCTTTGATCCGTACTTCTGCTAAGTTGATAGCGTCTTTTCCTTCGGGAGAAAGCACTAAAAGAATGGAAACCATGCTCCAGGCACCACCTTCGGGAAACGCCCGATAGATAAAAAACCCAATTGCTGCACCAATCAGACATTTTAAAACGTAGAGTAAAAAATCAATTTGTTTTTGTTCCATGCAGATTGCTCAACTGGTTTTTAAGCTGAACAACTAATGTTGCAGCTTAGTTTAGCACAAATTTATAAACCCAAATTTTTATAGGGTAAAAGAAGCATTGGCAACAGCAGCAAAACTGTTTACTTTCGGTAATATTCCTGTACCTATCCGCTATAAAAAACGTAAATAATGGCTGACAAAACGTACCTTTGCGGCAATGATTGCAATTAATGATTTAACTTACGAAATAGGTTCCAGGGCATTGTATGACGAAGCCAACTGGCACATTAAACCAGGCGAAAAAATTGGTTTGATCGGTGCCAACGGAACCGGAAAAACTACCTTGCTGAAGCTGATCGTAGGCGACATAAAAGCTACTTCCGGTACCATTTCCAAATCCAAAGAACTAACGATCGGCTATCTGAACCAGGATTTGCTTTCTTACGCTTCCGATAAAAGCATTTTGCATGTGGCGATGGAGGCTTTTGAACGCCAGAACCAATTGCATGACGAAATTGAAGCTTTGCTGAAAAAATTGGAAACGGATTATTCGGAAGATGTTTTACATAAATTAAGCGATAAGCAAAGCGAATTTGAAGCTTTGGACGGCTATAATATTGAATACAAGGCACACGAAATCTTAGCAGGTTTAGGTTTTGGCGAAGCTGATACCGAACGCAAACTCAGCACCTTTTCTGGTGGATGGCGTATGCGCGTGATGCTGGCCAAGATCCTTTTGCAGGCACCCGACATTTTACTGCTGGATGAGCCAACCAATCACCTGGATCTGCCTTCTATTCAATGGCTGGAAGATTATCTGAAAGCATTTGAAGGCGCGGTGGTAATTGTATCGCACGACAGGTGGTTCCTGGATAAAGTGATTAACAAAACTGTGGAATCCCGCAAAGGAAAACTAAACGTTTATCCCGGCAACTACTCTTTTTATGTAGCAGAAAAAGAGATGCGTGGCGAAATCCAACGCAATGAATTTAAAAACCAGCAGCAAAAAATCAAACAGGAAGAACGTTTGATCGAGCGTTTTCGTGCCAAAGCTTCCAAAGCAAAAATGGCCCAATCGCGTATCAAAGCTTTGGATAAACTGGAGCGCGTGGACGATGTGGACGATGATAATCCGTCTGTAAATTTCAGCTTCCGGTTCTCCAAGCAATCCGGCCGCCATGTGATTACTTTGGACCACCTCACCAAAAAATATCCTGCTATCAATATTGTAGAAAATGCACATGCGCTGATCGAAAAAGGCGATAAAATTGCTTTAATTGGTGCCAACGGAAAGGGAAAATCGACTGTGTTACGGATTATAGCCGGTGCAGATCAGGAGTTTGAAGGTAAGTTTGAGCCAGGCTACAACGTTACGCAAACTTTTTTTGCACAGCACCAATTAGAAGCTTTGCACCTGGAAAGTGAGATTTTGCAGGAGCTGCAATCCTTTGCCCCAAAACATAATGAAACGGAACTGCGCTCTATCCTGGGTTCGTTTTTGTTTACCGGTGATGATGTTTTCAAAAAGATCAAGGTGCTTTCCGGAGGGGAAAAATCGCGAGTGGCATTGGCCAAAGCATTAACGGCGGATGCCAACTTTTTGATCCTGGATGAACCCACTAACCACTTGGATATCGCTTCGGTAAATATTTTGATCCAAGCTTTGCAGCAATATGAAGGTACGCTGATTGCCGTGTCGCACGACCGGTATTTTCTGGACAACGTAGCCAACAAAATTTGGTTTATTGAAGATCAGCAGATTAAGGTTTATCCTGGAACTTATGCCGAGTATGAAGTTTGGCAGGCGAAAAGAAAGTTAGAAGCCAAATCAGCACCTGTGATTCCTCAGCCTAAAAAAGAAGAAAAAAAAGAACCGGTTGCAGCGAAACAACCTGTTGATGAAAAGCCAAAAACTTTGAGAAAGCTAAACCAGGATTTGGCCGATATGGAACAAAAAATTGCCGAACTGGAAAAATCGGTCAAACAACTGGCAGCGGAACTGACGGATGAAAAAATCTACAAACAGCAAAACCGTTTGCAGGAAGTAAACAAAAACCTGAAACAAAAACAGCAGGAACTGAAACTACAGCAAGATAACTGGGAAGCGTTGGCCAGCCAGATTTTAGAAATGGAAGAAAAGTAGCGATACTGTTTTTACTGGCATAAAATCAGCGAAAAACAATTTTGCAATATTTTTTATTTCAGGATTGTTTATTAATTTTAAACAAGAATTTAAATTATGGCTTTTTCATTTTTTAACACAGCACCCAAGATACTAAGCGATAAGTTTATGAAACTTGCCAAAGAAGGTCATCTTCCTGAAATAATGGAAGCAATCTATGATGAACGCCATAATAAGTCTGGCACAGGAACATCTAAGAATGGTAAAATAACAGTTACACGTTTAGGGGCTTTTTCCCGGTTAAATAATGAATGAACATTGCCCTGCCAACCCTGGTTTTACTAATTTTACTGATACCAGGATTTCTGTTCAGAAGATTTTATTTTTCAGGGGAATTTTCTAGGGAATATTTTAAACAAAACTTTAGCGACCTTATTCTGCCGTCGCTCATCATCAGTGGTATCATCAATACCTTCTGTTACAGTATCATTTATGTTTTAGGTTACCGCTCTGATGCTGTTCCGGCCATATCCATATTATTAAGCGGAACAACAGATAGTCCACGCATTTCAAAAGCTATTGACACTTTATTTCTAAACTTTTATCCGGGATTATCTTATTTTCTTTTCACGGGTCTCACCGGTACTTTCGCCGGTTTTTTTGCAAAGTATTTGGTCAGGACCTATAAATTAGATCGTAAATACAAACTTTTCCGTTTTCAAAACGAGTGGCACTATCTCTTCAGCGGAGAAATTCTTGATTTTCCTGACATTCAAGGAAGTGCCCGCATTGCAGAACTCACGTTTATAGACGCATTGGTAAGTACATCTGAGGGCAGTGTGATTTATAGTGGCATTCTTTCATCTTATGTATTATCAAGTTCCACTGGTATAGACCGCCTTTATTTAAGCGATACACGCAGGCGTTATCTTAAAAATGACAATAAGCAGGAAATTGATGAAAGATATTACGAGCTGCCCGGAGATTTTTTTGTAATTTTTGCCAGTGAGATTATCAATCTTCATATTTCCTATTACAGCATTTAATAGGAAATTTCAACACGAAAGAAGCAAATGAAACTTAAATTCTTACTGATACTTCTTTTAGCACACAAAATCCTTCAGGCACAAATCCCATATCAAAATGCCATTTATCAACCCAACATCAAAACAGTTGAATTGTACAACACGCAGCAAGAAGGCTCGTTCCCAATTATCAGTTTAAGGACAAATGATGTTTTACTGTTTAGTTTTGACGACTTGAACGGCGGCACTAAAAGCTATTCTTATACGATAATACATTGCGATGCCGATTGGAAAACTTCTAACCTCTCGCCTTCCGAATACCTGCAAAGTTTTACGGAAGACCGGATTATGGATTATCGCTATTCCTTCAACACTAAACAAAAATACACGCATTACGAGTTGACGCTGCCCAATTATAACATCATCCCAAAGCTCTCCGGCAATTATTTGTTGAAAGTTTATCCCGAAGGAAACCCTGCCGAACCAATTTTGACCCGGCAGTTTTATGTGGTTGATCAAAAAGCAGGTTTGGCCGCGGGCATCGCTTCTTCAAATAATGTGGTAAACCGGGCCAGCAACCAGAAAATCAATTTTAACGTTGATGTTTCTGCGTTGTCTGTAACAAATCCTTATGCAGAAATCCGCGCTTTAATTTTGCAAAATGGCCGGACAGATGTTAGCCAGATGAACACACGGCCACAATTTGTCCAAGGTAATCTCCTACAATTTAACGATTTTCAAACCAATGATTTTCCCGGAGGAAACGAGTTCCGAAGGTTTGATTTACGGACATTATTATCTGGTGCAGAGCATATTGACAAAATTTATCGCGATACGGCCAATACCGTGATGCTAATGACAGACCGTGCTTTAGACCAACCAAATTATACGTTTCAATATGACAACAACGGAAAAATTTTTATCCTAAATTCGGATGGCCGCGATCCAAGGACGGATGCAGATTATGCGCATGTTTACTTCAACCTGAATTACAGTCCGCCAAACGCAAACGATGCTGTTTTTATCACCGGAAAATTTAATGATTACCATTTGGATGAACACAGCAAGATGACTTACGATGCAGGAAGAGGCAATTTTTACACGGATTTATATTTGAAGCAAGGCGTTTATGATTATCATTATGTGTTGAAAAACAATAGCGAAACGGACCAGACTATTATCGATGGCAGCCATTTCGAAACGGAAAATGATTATCAGCTATTGGTTTATTACAAGCGGACTGGCAGCCGGTATGAAGAATTGGTTGGATATTATCCGATAAATACCGCCAAAAGTAGTAGTTTGCGCTAAGCTTTTTTCAACCAGAAAAAAGTATCATAAAAGAAGCACATGCTGGAACAGCTGGATTTACAAAACCTTTTGGTGATTGATATTGAAACGGTGCCGCAATACCGAAAGTTTGAGGAAGTGCCGGAGTATTTGCAGGATTTATGGGAACAAAAAACCGTTTACCAGCGAAAAGAAGTTTCAGCAAAAGATTTTTATGAACGGGCCGGGATTTGGGCAGAATTCGGAAAAATTGTATGCATTTCTGCCGGTGTTTTTACTTCGGGAGATGCAACTTCGCTTCGGATCAAATCCTATTGCTGCGGGGAAGAAACAGAATTGCTGGAAGGTTTTGCTTCAATGCTTAGCCGACAACCAACCAACAAAATTTTGTGTGCGCACAATGGCAAAGAGTTTGATTTTCCTTATTTATGCCGAAGGATGCTGATCAATAGCATTGCCATTCCGCCGCAACTACAAAGTTTCGGCAAAAAACCTTGGGAAGTAAACCACTTGGACACGATGGAACTATGGAAGTTCGGCGATCACAAAAACTATACTTCTTTGAGTTTGCTGGCTGCAATTTTCAATATTCCTACGCCAAAAGACGACATCGACGGAAGCCAGGTCGGCCACGTTTATTGGGAAGAAAATGATCCTGAACGGATTAAAACTTATTGCCAGAAAGATGTGATCACCACAGCGCAACTGATCAGAAAATTTCGTGGTGAAGAAATGATCCCGGAAGAAAACATTACTTATATTGACTAACTGATGAGCTTGAAAGTTGACCGCTTACAAGTAAGTTTCAAAACCGGTGACACCAATTTTAATGCGGTAAAAGAAGTATCGTTTGAACTGGAACCAGGAAAAGTAATCGGGATTGTAGGTGAATCCGGCTCCGGAAAATCGGTTACTTCGCTTGCATTAATGCGTTTGCTGGATGAAAATAATACGATCATCAAAGGCAGTATCTTATTGAATGATAAAGAATTATTGAAACTTACCGAAGCAGAAATGCGTTCATTTCGCGGCAACCGCATCGGGATGATCTTTCAGGAACCAATGACTTCCTTAAACCCGGTTTTAACTTGTGGTCATCAGGTTGCAGAAGCGATACAACTGCACTTAAAAGTTAGCCGGAAGGAAGCCAAAACGAGAACGATTGCGCTTTTTAAAGAAGTGCAATTGCCGCGGCCGGAAGCTGTTTTTGATGGTTATCCGCACCAGATTTCGGGCGGACAAAAACAGCGGGTGATGATTGCGATGGCTTTAAGCTGCAACCCGGAAATCTTAATTGCGGATGAACCCACAACTGCGCTGGACATGACTGTGCAAAAATCAATCCTGGAGCTTCTTTTACGTATCAAAAATGAGCGCAACAGCAGCCTGATTTTTATTTCGCATGACTTGGGCGTGATCAGGGAAATTGCCGACGAAGTAATGGTGATGTACAAAGGTAAAATTGTGGAACACGCTGCTACAGAAACCATCTTCAATTCACCGCAACATCCTTATACACAAGGTTTGCTGGCTTGCCGCCCTTCACCGCAATTCCAACTCAAAAAACTACCCGTAATCAGTGATTTTTTGAAGGTTGACGGGCAAGGCGAAATCCAACCTTCGGGTTTAACAATTGGCGAAATCCGGGAACGTTATGCTTTAAGTGATGACGAAAAAAAAGACCGGCAAAAGAAGCTTTACGACCAGGAACCTTTGCTGAAAATCAAGAACCTGAACACTTGGTTCCCAATAAAAAAAGGATTTCTGCAACGATCAACAGAAGTGGTAAAAGCGGTAAACAATATTAGTTTTGAGGTTTTCCCGGGAGAAACATTGGGTTTGGCAGGCGAATCGGGCTGCGGAAAAACAACACTCGGCAGAAGTATTATCCGGCTGATCGAGCCGGTTTCAGGTAAAATTATTTTTAAAAATCAGGATATTTTATCGCTTCCTGCAAATGAAATGCGACAGGCACGCAAAAAAATGCAATTGATTTTTCAAGATCCTTACTCTTCCCTCAACCCAAAACTGACGGTTGGAAATGCAATTTTGGAGCCGATGGAAGTACATCAGTTGTACGGAAACCCGCAGCAGCGAAAAAAGAAAGTGCTTGAATTGTTAGACCGCGTAAACTTGCTGCCGGAACATTTTAACCGTTATCCGCATGAGTTTTCCGGCGGACAGCGGCAACGGATTGTAATTGCGCGGGCTTTGGCTTTACAGCCGGAGTTTTTAATCTGCGATGAATCGGTTTCTGCTTTGGATGTTTCTGTGCAGGCGCAGGTTTTAAATTTGCTGAAGGAACTGCAGCGGGAATTTAACCTGACTTATATTTTTATTTCACATGATCTTTCGGTTGTCAAACACATAGCAGACCGCATGATGGTGATGAACAAAGGCGAAATTATAGAGATGGGCGGTCCAGAGCAAATTTATCATCATCCAAAAGAAGCCTACACCAAAAAACTGATCGCAGCCATCCCTGGTGCAAACCTTGTGCTTTAATTGGTGTTGCAACAGCAGCTTATCGAGCTAAATCCTCGTATCTTTACATCAATTTATGGCATCAAAAAACACAACCAGCCATTCGGTAAAACAGGTACTTACACAATTGGTATTGCAGGTTTTTGAAGAAAATGGAAATCAATCTTATAACTATAAACAAGTTTCAGCCAGACTGAATATTCCAGACCCGGAATCAAAAGAGACCATTTTAGAAATTTTACAGGAAGAAGCAAAAAAACAGGTGCTAAAAGAAGTATCGCGCGGCAACTTCCAGTTGGTAGAATTGAAGACTTTTGTAGAGGGCCGCGTGGATTTAACGGCGGACGGTTCGGCTTTTATCGTTACAGACGAGGAAGCGGAAACCGACATTTTTGTGGCTCCGCGGAAATTGCGGAACGCTTTGCACGGCGACCGCGTAAAGATTTATGTTTACGGAAAATCTAAAGGAAAACGCAAAGAAGGCGAAGTCATTGAGATTGTCAAGCGGGCCAAAATGGAGTTTAGTGGAATTGTAAAGCTTTCTGAACGATTTGCTTTTTTCATCCCAGACGACCGTAAAATGCTGCGTGATATTTTCATCCCGATCTCCGAATTAAACGGTGCCAAAAACGGCATCAAAGCTATTGCAGAAATTATCGACTGGCCGCCGGAAGCTAAAAACCCAATCGGACGCATCAAGCAAATCCTGGGAAAACAAGGCGAGAACAATACGGAAATGAACGCTATTTTGGCGGAATATGGTTTCCCGTTGTCGTTTCCTGCGGAAGTAGAACATGAAGCCGAAGAAATAAGCGACCAGATTTCGGAAGAAGAAATCCAGAAACGACGCGATTTCCGGAAGACTACTACTTTTACGATTGATCCGGTTGATGCAAAAGATTTTGACGATGCTATTTCCTTTCGTTTTTTAGAGAATGGAAATTACGAAATTGGTGTGCACATTGCGGATGTTTCGCATTACGTTGTGCCCAATACGCCTTTGGACCGCGAAGCTTTTGAACGCGGGACCTCTGTTTATTTAGTTGACCGCGTAATCCCGATGCTGCCCGAAAGATTGTCTAACGGCTTGTGTTCCCTCCGCCCGAATGAAGATAAACTGTGCTTTTCTGCCGTGTTTGAAATGGACGCAGATGCTCAGATCGTGACGGAATGGTTTGGCAAAACAATCATTCATTCTGACAAACGTTTTGCTTACGAAGATGTGCAGGAAATTATCGAAAACAAAGAAGGCGATTTTATAAAAGAAATTACTTTGCTGAATGAATTGGCGTACAAACTGCGCGACCGGAAATTTAAAAATGGTGCCATCAGCTTTGAAACCACAGAAGTAAAATTTAAGCTGGACGAGCAAGGCAAACCATTGGGCGTTTATGTGAAAGAACGCAAGGATGCGCACAAACTAATTGAAGATTTTATGCTGCTGGCCAACCGCCGCGTAGCAGAATTTATCGGTAAAAAAGGCAAAGGAAAAAGTAAACTCACTTTTGTTTACCGTTCGCATGATTCGCCAAAGGAAGATAGCTTAGCTTCTTTTGCACAGTTTGCTTTGCGCTTTGGTTATAAAATCAACATTAATTCTGACAAAGAAACTGCAAAATCGCTCAACCACTTAATGGCTGATGTGGAAGGGAAAAAAGAGCAGAATGTGTTGACGCAATTGGCGATCCGCTCAATGGCCAAAGCGGTTTACACCACCAAAAAAACAAGCCATTATGGCTTGGCTTTTGATTTTTATACACATTTTACTTCGCCCATCCGCCGTTATCCGGATGTGATGGTTCATCGTTTATTAGAGCATTATTTAGGCGGAGGCAAATCCGTTGATGTAGAAACGTATGAGAAAATGAGCGTACATTCTTCTCAAATGGAGAAAAAAGCTGCTGATGCCGAGCGTGCTTCTGTCAAATACAAACAAGCCGAGTACCTGCAAAACCAGATTGGCACTGTTTTTACCGGCATAATTTCCGGTGTTACCGAATGGGGCATGTACGTGGAAATTGAAGAAAACAAATGTGAAGGCATGATCCGGTTGCGCGATATTTCCGACGATTTTTACACGTTGGACGAAAAGAATTACGCTATCATCGGGCAGCGTAAAAAGAAAATTTACCAGTTGGGCGATGAAGTACAGATCGAAGTAAAAAGCGTGGACCTGACCAAAAAACAGATAGATTTTTCATTGGTGCAGCAATAACTTCCTATTAAAATTTTATGTATTCTATCCAGCAACTGCAAAAAATAATTATTGAAGCTATAGACGGCAGAAGGTATCCTAAAGAGCCATCAGAACTTTACGAGCCGATGCAGTACATGATGAACCTGGGCGGGAAACGCCTTCGCCCTGCCCTGCTTTTAATGGGCTGCGATGCTTTTGGCGGAGACATTTACCAAGCCATCAATCCGGCCATTGCCATTGAAGTGTTCCACAATTTTACGTTGATGCACGACGATATTATGGACAATGCGCCGCTTCGCAGAGGAAAAACAACGGTTCATGAAAAGTGGAATTCGAGCGTAGGCATTCTTTCAGGTGATGCGATGTTGGTGGAAGGCTACAAGTTGATGATGCAAGTGAACGAAAAAGTATTGCGGCCGGTGCTTGAAATATTTAATGATACTGCAATTGCCGTTTGCGAAGGCCAGCAAATTGATATGAACTTTGAGCAACAAACTGATGTGCAAATTAATGCTTATATCAATATGATCCGACTGAAAACGGCAGTTGTTTTAGGTGGGGCTTTGAAGATTGGTGCTCTAATTGCCGGTGCAAACCAACAAGATGCCAATTTAATTTATGCTTTTGGGGAAGACCTTGGCATTGCTTTCCAATTACAGGATGACATTCTGGATGTTTACGGCGATCCCGAAAAATTTGGAAAACAGGTTGGCGGCGATATTATCTCCAATAAAAAAACTTATTTATTAATCAAAGCATTGGAAACTGCCGATGCAGCACAATTACAGGAACTGAATTATTGGCTGCACCATACCAATTTTGATGCGGTAAAAAAAGTATCGGCCATAAGAAACTTGTACGACCAATTGGAAATCCGGGAAAAAGCCGAACAGGAAATGAATTGGTATGCGCAACGGGCAATGCAGAGTTTAAAAGATTTGCCGCTGGATGAGATACAAAAATCGCAATTGTTTGAGTTTGCGGATATGTTGCTGGTGAGAGAGAATTAGAGATTTTCATCTGTTTATAAGATATGCTTTGTGCTTTTGGAAACCTGCAACCTGAGCACGAAAAGATGGTAAAAATGCTATCAATTCTTCTACCTTACTTGTGAAAGTATTTAAAACTACAATCGTAACCAAATACTTTTCTAGGTTCTGCTGATATTGAAGATTTTTATCAATAGTTAGTAAAATATCAAAGCTATTTTCAACACATAAACTCATTAGCTTACCATTTTTGATGCCGCTCCATTGCATTTCTCTAACAGTAAAAACCTCGTACTCATTTAAATAAGGCTTTAAATGTTTAGTAACACATTCGTCAAGTAAAATTTTCATACAAAAATACTTGATGACGTTTCAATAAGCTTGTGTGACATTTCAAGCACTTTTCTAACTTGTTCCCGCTGCACACCTTCGAAGTCTTCGAGAAAATAATCAATGGATTCTCCTGTTTCCAAGTAATCAAAAAGATTTTTAATTGGAACACGTGTCCCAAAAAATACTGGTGTTCCTCCTAAAATTTCTGGGTCAATATTTATGATGCGTTTTTCCATATTGTTATCTAATTTATAAATTGTGATCATTATGGTCTAAAGAATCAGGTATATTCAATGTTAAGGTTTTCATTGTTCAAATATAAATATATTTCGGGAAGGAGAGTTTGTAAGTAAATGGTTGTACCAATACCAGTTTTTATGTAATAAAAGAAGTATCAGCAGTAAAAAACCTTTGAATGAACTGCGAAAAAACGCTTTGTTTAAGTTTGCAGATATGTTGTTGGTGAGGGAGAATTAGTTTGTTTTCCTACTTTTTGAGTTTGGGCAAGCCTGTTTTTTCCAGGATTTCGTTAGCTTTTTTAAGTTTTTCTGGAAATAAAACTTTCCCTCTAAACCGTTCCAATTTTTTGTCAAAAACAATAATTGGAACTTTTGATTGATTTAAGTCTTCAATTTTCATAGTGTAAGAGATTATGCACTTGGATCACCTCAAGGGTAAATTTAAAAAACAACCAATAAAATAAACGGATTATCGCAACTTGACTCTTTATCTACTTTTTTAGTGCAAGTCCACCTCAAAAACGCGAGTAAGTCGGGTAATATTTATGAACAGTCAAGTAGCTTTTCCGCGCCTTTAAAGGGAAGTGCTAACTTTTAAATAGCACCTCCTCATTTAGCTAATTACAATTTTTTTGACTTATTAATTGCCGATATCCAAAAGTATGAAGCTATACAAAATCCTAAAAGCAATAAGAACGTGCCTTTTAACAACAGTACCAGATCACTGGAAAGAGATTGTCCAATGTTAATAATGAATAGCAGTATCACAACTAAGAACAGCGAAATTTTATAAATCAAATAAAGCGGAGCATAAGGATTTTTTTTCGACATTTCCTTAAAATTATCTATTTTCTCTTAATCCTCTTATGATATAATAAACTAATAGTATTATTGAAATTAGTTCAAAAAACGAGATGATAAATATAGGTATTTTTGAAAGGGACGCCTTGAAAAAAGTGTTTACGATCAATAGAATAAACAGAATTAGACCAGCTAAATTTCTTCGCTTTATTACTTTGGATTCCATCAGATTAAGTATTATTAATGTGCCTTTTCATTGTACTTATTATCCTTGAGGCATAAATCCTATGGTTGGAATAAGTGGGAATATTGTGTTACCAAAAGGATCTGTTGGATAATATGCAGAATTTTGTCCATTAGGAGCAGGATAAAATTGAAATATCTTGAATAAGCCATTTCTCTATCCTATTTTCAAAGTCAAGCCTTTATTTATTTATTTGTTTAACCGTTTCTGCATGTACCTCCCAAAGTTTAATGTGTTCTATGATTTTTTTGCAATATATCCTTAAAATTATCAATAAAAAAGCCCAAACTCAATTTCTCAAGTTAGGGCTTTTCAAATATAAAAAATAAAATTTAAGCTGAAACAGCTTCTCCTTCGCCTTCCGTTTCAGTTGCTGTGGCTGCAATATCTTCGTCAACCAAATCACCTTCCGGGGTAACCACCGCTGGGTGAATATCAACTGTTTCTGTCATAGCAATGGGTTGTGGTTTAATTTCTTCAGCAACGTCCGCAGTTTCAAAAGGAATGATAGAAACGTAAGAACGGTTGTCTGCTTTCTTTTTAAACATTACATATCCGTCAACCAAAGCAAATAAAGTATGGTCTCTGCCAATACCTACATTTTTATCCGGGTTGTGCGGTGTACCGCGCTGGCGGAGGATGATGTTACCTGCAATTGCGGGTTGACCACCAAATATTTTAATGCCTAAACGTTTGCTATGCGATTCGCGGCCGTTTCTGGAACTTCCCGCGCCTTTTTTATGTGCCATGTTGTTTTAATTTTTGAGGAACTGTTGATTAGTTCAGGATTTGAAAATCAATTATAAAGTGATTCCGGTGATCTCGATCTTGGTAAATTGCTGGCGGTGGCCGTTTTTCTTTTTGTAACCTTTACGGCGTTTCTTTTTGAAAACGATTACTTTATCACCTTTTAAATGAGACACGATCTTAGCAGAAACACGTGCATTTTCCAAACCACTCCCGATAGAAAAATTACCTTCGTTTTCTGCTAACAATACCTGGTCAAATTCAATACTAGCGCCTTCTTCTCCTTGCAAACGGTGCACAAAGAGCTTCTGGTCTTTAGCAACTTTAAATTGCTGTCCGGCTATACTTACTATTGCGTACATTGTTGAATAACTTTTTTAAATGAGGCGCAAATATAGCATCTTTTTCGGGTAATAAAAACAGTATTTGTAATCTATTTAGAACGGTCTTCGGCATCTGCCAGCCGCTGCTGTATTTCTTTAACCACTTGTGCTGCTGCATCCTGCAACCTTGGGTCTGCATTGTAAGCGGTATCAAACAAAACTACCTTGCTTTTTCGTTTATAATGAAAGGCAATATAATAATGCAAGGAGTTTTTGATATTCTTTCCGGTCGTATCTGCCAAAATTTGTTTGGGGAAATCCCAGAAACCCAGTTCCGCAGCTTTTCGGTGCAGGTAAAGCAAATCGTCTTGTTTCAGCCGTACTGTTTTTACCACCAAAGAATCATGGTTGTTTACATATTGATACCTGCCGGTTTTAGAATTGTAGATATTATTAAGGTTGCTTCCTTCTCCGTATTTAAAATCTATCGATTCAAACTCAGAGAATTTAAACGGCGCATTGCCAATCATCATGCCATAATAATAAACGCAATACAGCATGAACGGGACAACAATACTTAAAACCAGGAATATTTTTTTAGAACGGTCGGACATTTTTTTTGTTATGAATTTCGGGTTCAAAATTCGTTTTAAAAAACGATTATCCAAAATGTTGATTTTTGGGCAATGCTTCTTTTATCGGTATAAATACAGCATTAAAATAGTTACTTGTTCATTTGCCTTCATTTATCCAACGAAAACCTTTTCTTTTAAGTAGAAATTTATTTTCATCGTATCTCCGGAGTAAGATCAAAATAGAATCACGTTTCCATTTGCCTTTTAACAACAACAAGTTGGATCCAGGTTTGGAATATTGGATATGGGAATTGCCAATAGTCAAATCTTGCTGTACAAATTCAAAGAAGTGTTTAACGCTATCGTTAGAGCCTGTTTAAAGTTTGCTTGATAAGATTTCCATGCTTCTTTTACCGCCTAAAAAAATGGCAGGCATTTGGTTTTGGTCTATTTGATTGAGGCAGGCACCAATTTTTATAGGGTAAAAGAAGCATTGGCATTTTTTCTGATATGAATTTAAACAGGCTCTAACTATTGTTGATTAAATCAAAATCAGGTTTATAACTGATGCTTCTTTTATCGATATAAATCCTTATCCTTCCAGCTCTCCCTCCCATTTACTCACTACTGCCGTTGCCATCGCATTGCCCAAAACATTGGTTGCCGAGCGGCCCATGTCCAGCAACGGATCAATACCGATCAGCAAAGCCAAACCAGCTTCCGGAATGTTGAAACTCGCTATCGTTCCGGCGATCACTACCAATGATGCTCGCGGAACGCCGGCCACACCTTTGCTCGTCAGCATCAGCACCAAAAGCATGGACAATTGTTGTTGAAAAGATAAATGGATGTTATAAGATTGCGCCAGAAAAAGTGATGCAAACGTCATGTACATCATTGAGCCGTCCAAGTTGAAAGAATAACCCAAAGGCAACACGAAACTCACAATCTTGTCTTTGCAGCCAAAACGTTCCAGCTCAATCAGCGTGCGCGGATATGCGGCTTCGCTGGTGGAAGTGCTGAAAGCGATCAGCATGGCATCTTTTAAATAATTCACCAACGTAAAAACGCGTTTCTTTAATACTGTAAATCCGGCCAGCACAAGCACCAGCCATAAAACGATCAGGCCAAAATAAAATTCACTGATAAAAACAGCATAGGTGGCCAATACACTCAAACCTTGCTTGGCCACAATCGCCGTCATGGCACCAAACACGGCCAGCGGTGCCACCAGCATCACATAGGAAGCTATTTTGAGGATAATATGCGCAATCGCATCCATCGCTTTGATCATGATCGCCCCTTTTTCGCCGATAGCTGCCGTAGCCACGCCAAAAAAGAGCGAGAAAACCACGATCTGCAAAATCTCATTGTTGGCCATGGCTTCCACAAAGCTTTTAGGGAAAACGTGGGACAAAAAATCTTTCAGCGATAAAGCAGTTTTTTGGATGCCGGATTGTAAATGCTCATCCGGCAAAGTGAGGTGCATGGATTTGCCCGGCTCAAAAAAGTTCACCAAAACCATTCCCAGAAATAACGAAACCAGCGTAGCAGTAATAAACCACAGCATTGTTTTGCCGCCGATCCGGCCCACAGCTTTGATGTCGCCCACCTTTGCCACGCCAACCACCAGCGTTGTAAAGACCAGCGGCGCGACGATCATTTTGATCAGCCGGAGGAAAATATCGCTCAATAGCGTAAAATATTCCAGTTTGCTTTCGCGGATGGTATCGTTTTCTTTACGGATGCTGTTTTGTGCCACTTTTTGGGTTTTCAGCGTTTGGTAAGATGCAGAACTGGTATCTTGTACCGCAAGCATTTGCAGTTGGATGGATTTGACCTGCATTTCTGCCCGGTAAATTTTATCGTTGTAAGGACTGATGCTTTTAACGTTATAAAAATAACCTGCCAAAATCCCAAAAATCAACGCTAAAAAGATGTATAAAGTAAGTTTGTTTTTTGCCATTCGATATCCTAAAAATCTAAAACTACAATAAATTACGGTTCAGTTGAAATATATTTGCCTTCATGAGCCTCGTTTATCCAACATCAGACCTGAAAAAAGAGTTGCAGCATTTAAGCGGAGCTGAAGTAGCTGTACTCTGTTTGCGGCTGGCCCGTTTCAAAAAAGAAAACAAAGAACTGCTGACTTATTTGTTGTTTAAAGCTGATGACCCCGATGCTTTTGTGCAGGAATATAAAGAAGAAATGGATGCGCAGTTTGGTAAAATCAGCGGCAAAAGTTATTTGGTGGTAAAAACACTACGTAAAATTGCTACTCAAATGAACAACCAGATCCGTTATGCCAGTTCGGAAGTGGTGAAAACAGAACTGCTCCTGCATTTTTGCAGCAATTACATCAACTTTGTAGATTATCATACCAACTATAAACCACTGCGCAGTATTTTTTATCGTCATGCCGAAAAAGCAAAAGCGGCTATCCAAAAGTTGCAGGAGGATTTGCAGCACGATTACGGAAACTTGTATGAGGCGATGCTGACGGAAGCAGAAGAGGAAATCTATTGGCTGGAAAAGAAATCGTTGCTGCTGTAACAAATCCCTGTTGCTTTAATCTGACTATAAACAAGCTTTTATTCTGTTGAAAACGAAAGACAGTGCTTTCCGGGAAATTTTTGAGGCCAACTCTAAACGTATTTACCGTTTATGCTATTCGTACACGGCGGACAGCGCAGCAGCCAATGACCTGTTGCAAGAAACGTTTTTGAAAGTTTGGCAAAACCTAGACAAGTTTCGCAACCAAGCCATGATTTCTACCTGGATCTACCGCATCGCCGTAAATACTTGTTTAACTTATTTGAGATCAGAAAAAAGACAGGCTAAAGAGGAGCTGACACCGTTTATTGCAGAGAACGAAAAAGAAGGAACATCCGAAAAAAAGGAAGAGGTGGACTTGCTGTACCAATGTATTGCCAAGCTGGAAGAGTCTGAAAGAATATTGATTACGATGGTTTTGGACGAAGTGCCGTACCCGGAAATTGCCGATATCTCCGGCATCTCCGAAGGAAACCTAAGGGTTAAAATCCATCGCATTAAACAAAAACTAACCGAGCTGTACAACCATTATGAAAAACTTTGAAGAACTAAGCTCGCTGTGGACCACCCAACCCCAGGCAGAGCAAATACCGGCAGATGCTTTATTAAAACAGGTAAAAAAAGGAACTTTGGCTTTAAACCGAAAACTCCTTTGGAGCATCCTGATTATGGCTGCAACATTTATATTTACGATTGTGCTGTTCCTGTTTTTCCTGTTCAATTCCTGGCTTACTTATGTCGGGATTTTTATTGTGATGAGCACAGTTTTAATTTATGCGATTTTAATGTACCGGGATTACAGGCTAATTGCTTCCCACGATCCGACAACGGAAGTAAATAGCTATTTAGAAAAACTGAAAATTTACCAAACCAGCCGCACGCGTATGTACGGCAAAATGTACTACGTTTACACCCTTTTGCTGAGTTTAGGCTTGGGATTATTTTTGATAGAAGTGCTTAAATCTGCTTCTATGTTTTTGGAGACAGCAACTTATGCCCTATTTTTGGGTTGGATATTATTTGTGACCTTTTACGGAAGAAAACGGATCATTAAAACGGAGCAGGAAAAAATCAGTGAGATCATTGGCCGGCTGGAACGGTTGAAAGGACAGTTTCGGAATTGAAAAACAAGTTGTATTTATCGAAGTAATTTCATTGTAAATCAATGCTTCTTTTATCACATAAAAATTAGTAAATGCTTGTACTTTTTGAATCAGTTTAATATACAAGTATAATATTTACAGGCATAAAAGAAGCATTATGTATTTTTAATATCTGCTTTTTAAAAACACATAATCAAAATTAAATTTAACATGACGATATAGGTTTCTTACAATTGTAATTATTAAAGTTTCGCTCCTTAATAAATTACTTCTTTTCATAGTGCTGGGCTCAGCGGTTGTATTCCTTTGCACAAACAAGCTTTTAAAATCAAGATAAAATATACCTTTTCCTTTGTTCTGAAGAAAAGAAACCATCATCTTATATTCTGTTTGTTCAGGGTTTAAACCTTCGGCATACCTGCCAAATTTCTGAAAAAAATTATTTCGGCGCAGATGCGGGTGATCGCTGTATTCATAAAATTTTCGGTAACCTTTTAGCCAGGGATTAAAATACATCTCCGAAAAACCCTTGGACAAAAACTTTAAGTATGGATATTTGAAATAGGCATAAAAACGGGCAATATCAAGGTCTTTACGCTCCTCCATAATTACAATTGCATCAATTAAGTGTTCAGCAAAATTTGGCACTGCTTCAAAATCTTCTTGTAAGTAAAGCGTATAAGATGTACTTATTCTGTCTTGCCCTTTATTGATATTATTACCAAGGCCGCCATTTTTAGGGGTTGTAATTAATTTAATATTATATTGTTCTGTTATTTGTTTAAGTACTTCCTGGTGTTCAGCGTTACTGGTATCATCAGAAACTATGATTTCTGCAAAATCACAACCGGATTTAGTTAAACTTTGAAGTAATCTTTCTAACGAAGCACTTCTGTTATAGTGTGTGATTAAGACACTAACGTTTTGAAAGTAATGATTAGGCTTGAACATTTAATAATATTAAAGATAGGGCATTTTAAACTTGGTCAGTAAATTTTGATACTTCTTTTATACCATAAAATTTATATGCTAAAAGAAGTATGTAATTTTTCAGGAATAATTTTAAAGAAGTTTAACAGTATTGTAAGTTGATTCAAAGTCAATTTCACAATCTAAATTAAATATCAACTTTTGTTAAATTAAACCTAATCTATTTAAATAAATTATGCGTTTTCAGAAATACTTTTTTAATTTTATTAGTTATTTTTCTGATGTTACGTTGGTTTCCGCTTATTTGTTTGAAGTTTTTCCAAGGCGTTATTGACAAATATTTAAAAAACTCTTCTTTGTAAACCTCTTGTGAATTGTAAGATTTAAAAATTGGTTTAATACTTAAAAAATGTATTAAAAAAGGGTTTTCCGTTTTGTTAATTGCATACCAATTCCATTTAGGATCAAGTTCCAACCATTTTTTAGCTAACACTACATTTAAACCATATTGATCAGGCAAAGACAAATTTTCTTTAAATTTAATGAGTGTTAAAATTACTTGTTTAGAAATATCTTCTGCACGCCATTTTTTAACATTGATCATTAACATACCGGAGTTAAAATACTTAGTCTTTGGTTCAAGTCCAAGTTCCTTATAGTTAGGGATACCTGCCCATTCACAATCAACAGTTTTTCCAATATCCTGAACAGCGCCAAGAGTATAATCGCCTAAGGATATGTTCCAAAGTTTAGAAATATCATGTTGCACAATGGTATCTACATCCAAGTAAATAAGTTTGTCCGCGTTTTGATCTATCACATAAGGAGAAAAAATGCGCATGTAAACTGTTCTTGGAAACGCAGAACCATCTACAGGAATAATAATATCAGGCGGAATAATAGTATCGCTTTTAAACCATTTGATACTGATCCTAAATGGATCTACCATTGTTTCTAACAAAGACTTAAACTTAGGAGCTATCCCGTCATCAATAATATGGAAATCAATATGTTCGCTTGTCTTGTGGTTAACATCAATCGACTTTAGTAAAGCTGCAATTAATATTGCATAGTGGTTATCACTGGCTACAACGATAGAAATGTTATTATTTTCCTTCATACATTTTGAAAATGATTATTGGCTATCCGCAATAATTTGCTTCTTGTTTAATAAAGTCTTGTAAGATACTTTTATTTGTAAAACAAGTTCTTTGAAACCGACTTTATACATGCCCCAATAGTTAAATTTAAAGAATTTGTTCAGCGGTATGTAAGCAATGATTATTGCAAGTACGATAGGGAATATATTTGCAAAAGCTACAATATAAACAGACTTAAATATTTTCAAACCAATGAAATCTGCAACAAGGTTTGCCGCAAGCATAATTAATATTTTGTAGAAATTAAATTTTGGTTTATGGATCACATCTAATGTCAAAGCAAAAAACCTGTCGGCAGGATATAGGACAGCCATACACATAAATATCCTGAATAAATTGGGGGCATCTGTATGAATGTAATTAGATCCGCCAAGTAGCATGATAATTGGCTCTGCAAAAATGACACAGAAGATTGCAATCCCTAAAAACAGGACAGAAAGCATTCCAACCATTTTTTTCATTGACAACATCATTTTCCGAATCTGATTATTGTTATAATGTTCAGATAAACCGGGCATTCCGGATGCTACAATACTTAACAGTGGGACTTCTATAATTTGAAGTAATTTTCCTCCAACATTATACAATGCAAGGACAGCAGGGCCTAAAAAAAAGGTTATAAAAAACGTGTCCGTAACAGCAAACAAGTTTGCACTTATACTTGTACCCATACTATATTTTCCAAAATGAAAAATTTCTTTAATCACTTTTTTAGAAGAGTGGTTAATTGTATAAATTTTTGTCCATCCAAGAACAATAGTTACTAAACTTGCGGTAAGATTAGAACATATATATATCAGGATAATTGAGTTAATTGTTAATTTCCCCAAAATTGCCATAGCGAAAATACTACCGGTAAAGAGGACCTGGTTTATTAACCGTAGCCATAACAAACGATCAAACCTTTTTTCACTTTGGACAACAAGAGTTGCCATAAAAACAGGTAGAGTAGCTAAAAAAGTAAACGGAAAATACTTAAAGAACAATAATATCCCTGCATTTGAGATATATTCCGAAAAGAAATAAACAACAATATCTATCAAAATTAACCCTACAGTAATTAAAAATGCCAGGCACCATGCTGAACCCGCCACTTCATCTGCCCTGCTTTTTTTTGTTCCTGAGTAAAAAGTAATAAATGAATTGGTCAGAAATCCTGCCCTAAGGGTAATAAATAAATTTAAAATTGTTGTAAAAAAAACATAAACCCCAATTTCTTTTAAAAGTAAATATCTGTATATTACCGACATGGTAAACATGCCCATTATTGCCAATATAATATTACCAACTAAAGATTGAAAATGGATGTTTTTGAATGATAGTAATATTTTATTTATAAAAGACATAGAGCCTGTTTAAAATTTGTTCAATTTGTTTTCTATGCTTCTTTTATCACCTAAAAAATGGTAAGTATTTAATTTTTTGTTTATTTAAAATGATGCAAACACCAGTTTTTATAGTGTAAAAGAAGTATTGGCATTTATCCTGGCCCTATCGAAGGATCTTGTATAAATTTAAACAGGCTCATAGAATTATTTTCAATACCAAAGCCTTCTAATACAATGATTGTATAAAAAAGCATGCTGCCCGTTTTTTATCACAGATCAAAACTTAAAAATCCATACTTGTATCTTGTGGCTGTATAATTTATTATGCTGAGCTTTAAGAATGCTTTCTATAGATAGTTAAGTAGTTTTTAAACACTTTTTTTATACGGAAAAATATATCATGAGTTGTCGAATATTTAACACATCATTACGAATACAAAAACAGCCAGTAGAAACTTTAGTGATATGAATACTTTATACTTTGGCAACCACTTGTTGCTTTTAACCGTAATAATCTAAATTATAAAACATGAGACAAGCAATTTTAAGTTTTATAATTTGATATTGGTTAGGCAATGTTTTTCTATCATATTACAAATTTTATATTCTTATAACAATAATCAATGCCTGCATTAAAACTGCCCCAATGGATTCGGCCACATTTGTACAAAGAAAAAAAGTTTAGCGATCTAAGTGATTCCGAGCTTTCTAATTTAAAAAATTGCATCAAAGTTTTTTCTACAGTTGATCCTGATATTTCAATAGTAATACCTGCTTGGAACGAGGAAGATAATATTTTTCGGGCCATATCTTCTATCGCTGCCAATAAAACTAAGTACAAAGTAGAAATTATAGTCATCAATAATAATTCTACGGATGGGACACAAAAAGTTTTGGAAGAATTATGTGTACGTAATTATTTCCAGCCAACACAAGGAATTACTTTTGCACGACAATTAGGATTGGACATGGCACGGGGACAATATCATTTATGTGCTGACTGTGATACATTTTATCCACCCAATTGGATTGATTTAATGATAAAACCGATGGAAGACGATAAGGAAATAACAGGTGTTTATGGCCGTTATTCGTTTATTCCGCCGGAAGGAAAAAACCGGCTTGGCCTTTTTTTTTATGAATTAATTACAGGGATACTCATCCAATTACGAAAAAAAAATAGGGAATATATCAATGTACTTGGGTTTAATATGGGTTTTGTAACTGAGGCTGGCCGTCATCCAAATGGATTTAAGGTGATAAATAGTAGAAAATTCGATAATGCTACCGGTAGCGATTATTTTGTAGAAGAATCAGAAGATGGCCGCATGGCACTGCATTTGAAAAAAAGAGGACGGCTAAAATTAGTTAAGAAAACAAAAGCGCGTGTGTTTACATCGTCAAGAAGATTGTTATATGATGGCGGAATTTTTAAAGCTTTTACAAAAAGGGTTGTTTTAAATATAAAAGCAGTTAAATCATATTGGAATAATAAAAGTTTTACATAGGATGTTGTGTAAATTTCTATCACAAAAAAATTTATACTACTTTTTTTATGCCTGTAAATTATGTATTTGTATAGAATGGCAATACAAAAAGCACAAGGATCTAATGATTTTTAGGTGGTAAAAGAAGCATAGAAAATAATTGGATGAACTTTAAACAGGCTCAAATAAATACTTTTCTCTTACACAGCAGCCGGATGAACAGTTAAAACTTTTGGTAAATATTGTTCCGCAACATTTATCGGGAGGTTTAATCTTAAGTTGCCCTGTTGAAAAAATATAATCAAAAGAAAAAGGACTCAAAACAGAGTCCTTTTTCTTTTAAAAAATAATGTTTACTACGGTCTTTGGCTTCCGGTCCCAGAGCCTGTTCCAGAACCAGTTCCTGTACCGGTTCCACTTGTGCCAGTTCCTGTTCCGCTTGTACCGGTTCCGGTTCCTGTTCCACTTGTGCCAGTGCCGTTTCTTCCGGTTCCGGTGCCGCTTGTTCCGCTTGTTCCAGTTCCAGTGCCGTTTGTTTCAGTTCCGGTTCCGGTTGTAGAGCCACCTGTGTTGGTTCCGCTTCCACCAGTGCCGCTGGTTCCGGTCCCTGTACCAGATCCCGCTCCGGTAGTGCTGGTGCCAGAAACCGAAGATGTGGTGTCCGTTGCTTTTCCGGTTGATGAAGTTGAAGAAGAATCGGAATTGGCTCCAGCATTTTTGTTAGAATTGCAAGCTGCGATGCTGAAAGAAGCTGCTAACGCGAGCATAATTAAATTAGACTTTTTCATGTTTGAAATATTGTTTCTGTATCAACAACCGCTTTTTTTAAATGTTTAATTTAATTAACCTGAAATGAAAATCAAAAAAGGTTTGCACCTTTCGGCACAAACCCTCTCATCAAACTAAACTATCAACCAAAAAAAACTAAACTTTTAGAATCATTGTACAGCAATTTCCCTGGACTGTACTTTTGCTTCTTCTTTTTTAGCAACAGTCAGTTTCAAAATGCCGTCCGAATAAGCAGCATCTACTTTGCTTTGGTCAATGGTTTCGGGCAAATTAAAAGAACGGGTAAAAGAAGCGTAGCTGAATTCGCGTTTGCTAAACTTTTTGCCTTCCTGCACATTTTCATTTTTCTTTTCTGAGGAAATACTCAAAACATTTTTATCAATACTGATTTTAAAATCTTCTTTCTTCATTCCTGGTACAGCCAGTTCAATTTGAAAATCGCCGTCAGTTTCTGCAATGTTTACTGCCGGGTTACGGTTTGGCAAACGATCAGTCAGGATAGGGTCATTAAAAACAGATTCAAACACATCGGTAAACCATGGGTTAACAGAAGATGTATTTTTTGCCGGATTAAATTTTACAAGTGTCATATCTTTATAGCTTTATTTTTTGTTTATTTAACTATTTATAACCGATTCTTCAAACCTTGTACCATCCGCTAAAAACATTGCCATCAATGACATATTGGCATTAATAGATTTTTTAATAAGACAAACTGACTTAAAATGAATGGAATACCTCCTAATTACAAATTTAAAACACCTATCTATATCCGATTTTCTGATTTAGATGGCTTCGGGCATGTAAACAATGCTGTTTACCTGACTTACTTTGAAATTGCCCGTACCAATTATTGGAAACAAATTATCCAGTGGGACTGGAAAGAAACCAACATCATTTTGGGGAAATCGGAGGTCAATTATTTAAAACCATTGAAATTATACGACCAGATTTTTTGCTACGTGCGTACTTCAAGGATTGGCAACAGCAGTTTCGACATTGATTACATCATAGTAAAAGTTGATGAAAACGGGGAAGAACAAATTTGTACCACCGGCCAAACGGTTTGTATCCATTATGATTACAAGGCATATAAATCAATTCCAATCCCGGAAGTAGAGCAAAAAAAGATGATGGAGTTTGAAGGTTTTAAACCCCGCAGCTAAATCTTTTTCTATTGCATTTGGGTAGGCAAAAATTTCATGCACATAAATTGCTGCCATGCAATACTGTTTTTTTACCTGTAAAATAAGCAAAGCCAATCTTTCGTCCTTCCTGCTGATTGGCTTTTTTCTTTTTCCGATCCGTATTCCCATGCCCAAAAGCCGAAAATGGCCTGAACTGAAAAGCCGGCTTAAGAGTACTATTTATAAAGATTTTTATTTGAAAGCAATAGAAACCACTTTTCCACAGCGCGATATTTATGTTTATTATTCAAATAAATAAACAGAAAAAGAGCCGGTAAAAGAAGCATCTGAAACTGAGAATAAATAATAAATTTTGGTAATTATCAATCTGCTTCCGAATCAATTTTCATTTCCTTAGTGTCAAAACGCCTGATGATCAGCCTGCTGCCTCCGTTATAAGTAAGATAACTGGATGCCCAGCTAAAAAAAATGATCAGGCGGTTGGTAAACCCAACAAGAGACATCAGGTGGACAAAAATCCAGATGAGCCAGGCGATCAAACCATGCAAATGTATTTTTCCGAGATCGGCCACACCTTTGTTCCTTCCAATGGTAGCCAGTGAACCTTGATCTTTATAAACAAAAGGTTCTGTAGGTTCTCCTTTTACCATCCTGATGATGTTCTTCCCTAACTGCGTCCCCTGTTGTATTGCTACCGGTGCTACGCCGGGATGCCCTTGCGGCATTTCCAATGAGATCATGGCTGCGGCATCGCCAATCACAAAAACGTTCTGGTAACCATGCACCCGGTTGATAGGATCTACTTGTACCCGGTTGCTTTTCGTGAGTGCGCCTGCCGAAAAACCTGCCGGCACTTTACCTTTTACACCTGCCGCCCAGATCACGTTTTTGGTACGGATGGTTTGCCCGTTATCTATCGTCAGCAACTCGCCGTCATAGCTTTTTACATGCACATCGTTATAAATCTTCACGCCCATTTCGGTCAGGTTTTTTTTAGCATGAAAAGAAGCTTCCGGCGACATCGCAGCCAGCAATTCCGTTTTCCCTTCAATTAGATAAACCTTCATGTTTTCTTCCCGCCGTTCCGGATAATCTTTGTGCAGTACATGGTTTTTAAATTCAGCAATGGCACCGGAAAGCTCTACGCCTGTCGGGCCGCCGCCTACTATTACAAAGTTCAGCAACGCCTGCTTTTTTTCCGGGTCTTCTTCCAAAAAAGCCACTTCCAGGTTTTGCAGGATCAGGCTGCGCATGTTCAGTGCTTCCGTGATATTTTTCATTGGCATGGCATAATGCGCAATCTCCTTATTGCCAAAAAAATTGGTGTCTGATCCGGTCGCCAGTATCAAATAATCATAACAAACCTCCCCGTCAGAAGTCAGGATGGTATTGCCGGCAGCATTGATACTGATTACATTAGCATAAATAAACGTTACGTTTTCCTGATTATGAAAGATCTTTCGGAGCGGGAACGCAATAGAATCTGCCTGGATACTGCCGGTTGCAACTTGGTACAGCAGCGGCTGAAAAATATGATAGTTGTGCCGGTCGATCAAAAGCACTTCCCCATCCAGGTGTTTCAGGGATTTGGCCAGTTCGATCCCGCCAAAACCACCTCCCACAATTACTATTCTCGGACGTTTTGTAAATTCGTTTAAACGCATATAGGTTTGGTTTTTGCAGCGGATGTGTTTTAAATTTTTGCCAACAAGGTAATTTTAATTTCTAATCTATTCAAATACTCTTTTTAACAGCTACTTTTGCGTGCTGATCATTAAATTAAACTTATCCGATGAGCGGATGTTTCTAATATTAAAAAAAGCAAGCCAGATCAGAAAATTTTGTTCAATATGTTTTCTATGCTTCTTTTACCACCTAAAAAATGGCAGGCATTTGGTTTTGGTTTATTTAAACCGGTGCAGACACCAATTTTTATCGGGTAAAAGAAGCATTGGCATTTTTTCTTGTATAAATTTAAACACGCTCTCAAACATAATAATCCTAAATAGGTTAAAATGCTGAATGGCTGTTTTTCTAACAACAGTATAATCCGTAAAACAATGAGTATAACAAAATTCACCCTTTTTGAACACCGTTTGGAAGAAAAATACCAGGCCCTCGTTCAAAAACTTCCTGAAATGATCAAAGCATTAAGGCTTTCCAACAGCTTGGAAGACGGCAAACTGAATAAAATCAAAGAAGACGTTTACGATGACCTTTCCGACAGTTGGGAATCTGGTGATTTTGATATTAAAACATCTTCTGTTAGCGTACAAAACCAGGAGTTTAAGTTTGAAAAAAGCGTAGCTGCTGATATTTTGGGCACTAATATGAACAGCAGTTTGACGAGCGACTATATAACCTTGTATTACGCTATTTATACGGTTCCCTACTCCGGTAAAATTGATACCGTCAAATACACCACCACTTATCCGAAGGAAGAAGTTTATTTGACTGATCATGGCGATTATTTTGCCCTGACGATCTATTCTTTAAACCCTATTGATAAATCGGCAGAGTTTATCAAAGGTGAAAAAAACCAGATTTTGGATATGATCACCAAAAACCAGGAAGCCAACGAAAAATACATCGACTCTAAAGAAGATGCTTTAAAAGACGCTATCGACAAAGAAATTGATTTTCATTTCAAATCCGGGCGCGGCGAGATCAGCGATAATAATTTGTTATTATAAAATCTTATTAAAACTTTGCAAAATCTATTATCATGAAAAATTATGAAACCTTGTTGGACGCCTTAAATGATCTAATCGGGCGCGGATACACTGAAGATTTTAACGTTGATGTTGATATGATGCAGTGCCGGGAAAAAAATATTAAAATGGCGGTCGATGAATTTGAAATTGATGAATTCTATCGTTTTGAAGGGGCCAGCAACCCTTCGGACATGTCAATCCTTTACGCTATTTCTTCAGACAAATATAATTTAAAGGGAACATTGGTAAGTGCTTACGGTACTTACTCCGGAAACCAATCAGCAGCTATCGAAGCTAAACTGAACCACCAGCAGGTAAACAAAAACTTATAGAAACCTTACTGATAAAATTTAATCCCGGGTACAGCGCAAGAAAAGCGAAGTGTCCGGGTTTTTTATAACTAATTATTTTCATTTTTATCCGATAAAAACAGCATGAACGTTAAAGCTTGTATTTTTGACCTGGACGGCGTAATTGTAGATACGGCCGTGTATCATTTTAAATCCTGGAAACGCCTGGCCGATGAGCTGGGCGTCAATTTTACACTCCACGACAATGAAAGGTTGAAAGGTGTGAGCAGGATGCGCTCACTGGAAATTATTTTAGAAATTGGCCACGTGACTAAAACCGAAGCCGAACAAGAAGAACTTGCCACCCGTAAAAACGAATGGTACACCGAAATGATCAGCAAAATGAAACCGGAAGAAGTTTTGCCGGGCGCCAGGGAATTTTTGGAACTGGTAAGAAAAGCAGGCATAAAAACAGCATTGGGTTCGGCCAGCAAAAACTCCGGGATTATTTTGGAGAAGACTAATCTGACACCTTATTTTGATGCCATTATTGATGGCAACCATGTTACCAAAGCCAAACCAGACCCGGAAGTTTTTTTGAAAGGGGCCGAAGCTTTGCAAACGCAACCTGCTGATTGTGTAGTTTTTGAAGATGCAATTGCCGGTGTGGAAGCTGCTTTGGCAGGCGGAATGAAAGTAGTTGGAATCGGTTCTAAGGAGATTTTGAACAAAGCTAATTTGGTGATTTCAGGTTTAGACCAGATGAGCCTGGAAAAATTAAATACATTATGATAACAACATGAAAAAGTATTTGCAAATAGATGAATGGAAAATAATTGAGCAAGGTTTTGATGCCGCGAACCACGAACTTTCGGAAAGTATATTTAGTTTGGGCAACGGCCGGATGGGTCAGCGTGCAAATTTTGAGGAAACATACAGCGGAAAAAGTTTGCAGGGAAACTATGTAGCCGGCGTTTATTATCCAGATAAAACCCGCGTTGGGTGGTGGAAAAACGGCTATCCGGAATACTTTGCAAAAGTTTTGAATGCTGCCGAATGGGCCGGAATAGAAATCAAAATAGACGGCGAAACCCTGGATTTGGCAAAATGCGAGGTTTCCGATTTCCGCAGGGAACTGAACATGCAGCAAGGTTATCTGGAACGGAGTTTTCAAGCTAAAACTGCTTCCGGCAAAGAAGTAAAAGTGCAGGCCACCCGTTTTTGCAGCATGGCTGATGATGAATGCGGAGCGGTTCGTTATGCTTTAACGCCAGTTAATTTTTCAGGAGAGATCAGCCTGATGCCGTTTATCAATGGTGATATAAAAAACCAGGACTCTAACTACGATGAAAAGTTTTGGGACGAAACCAGACGCGGTTTTTATGATAATGGAAGCTTTGTGGAAATGCAAACCAAGAAAACCGCTTTTGTGGTTTGTACCGGAATGCGGTTTTCTGTTTCATTGGATGGCGAAACCCTAAAATTGGAACCAAACCAAGTTGAGCGTGAAAAATTTACCGGGATTGCGATAAAAACACCGGTAAAAGAAGCACAAACAATCACGCTTTATAAATATGCTGCTAACCTTTCATCCTTAAATCACTCAAAAGAAGAACTCCAAAAACTAACTGCCGAAACTTTAGACAAAATCAGCAAAAAAGGATTCGATCTGATGCTGAAAGAACAGGCCGAAGCTTGGGCGGAAAAATGGCAGATGAACGACATTCGGATCGAAGGCGACGCGGAAGCACAACAGGCTATCCGCTTTAATATTTTTCAATTGGAACAAACTTATACCGGTAAAGACAAGCGATTGAATATCGGCCCGAAAGGTTTTACCGGCGAGAAGTACGGCGGCTCAACTTATTGGGACACAGAAGCTTATTGTATTCCTTTTTACTTAGCAACGGCAGGGGAAGAAGTTGCCCGGAACCTGCTGGTTTACCGGTATGACCAGTTGCAAAAAGCGATTGAAAATGCCGAGAAATTAGGTTTCAAAAATGGGGCGGCCTTGTACCCGATGGTTACCATGAACGGCGAAGAATGCCACAACGAATGGGAAATCACGTTTGAAGAAATCCACCGCAACGGAGCCATTGCTTATGCTGTTTTTAACTATGTAAATTATACGGGTGATGAAGCTTATCTGGCTTCTCACGGGCTGGAAGTTTTGATCGGGATCGCGCGCTTCTGGGCACAGCGTGTCAACTGGTCGGAAGCACGGCAGCAATACGTGATGCTCGGCGTAACCGGCCCGAACGAATACGAAAACAACATCAACAATAACTGGTACACGAATACAATTGCCGCTTGGTGCCTTAAATATGTTTTGGAAGCAATTGAGATCGTTAAAAAGAATGATCCTAAAACATTAAAAGTTATTCTTTCTAAAGTAAAATTTGATCAGGAAAAAGAACCGGTTCTATTTAATAAAATTGCAGATCAAATGTATTTTCCTTTTGACGAGACCCATCAGGTTTTTATGCAGCAGGACAATTACCTGGACAAGGAACAAATACTGGTGAAAGATTTGCCGGAAAGTGATCGGCCGATCAACCAGAAATGGAGTTGGGACCGCATCCTTCGCTCCTGCTTTATTAAACAGGCCGATGTTTTGCAAGGGGTTTATTTCTTTCAGGACCGGTATGATTTGGAAACTGTCCGCAGAAATTTTGATTTCTATGAAGCGCGGACAGTGCATGAATCTTCCCTTTCGCCTTGTGTGCATTCCATCCTGGCAGCAAAATTAGGCGATGAACAAAAGGCTTACGGGTTTTATCTGCGTACTGCCCGTTTGGACCTGGATAATTATAACAACGATACGGAAGATGGCTGCCATATCACTTCCATGGCCGGCACCTGGATGTCTGTGGTAGAAGGTTTTGGCGGAATGCGGGTGAAGGACGGAAAGTTAAACTTCAATCCGTTTTTACCGGAAAAATGGCAGAACTTTTCCTTCCATATCAATTTTAGAAACGTTTTGCTGGAGATAAAAGTAAGCGCAGGCAAAGTACAGGTCAGCAATAAATCTGATCAGGAAATTAAAGCCATTGTTTACGGGCAGGAGGCCAATATGCTTGGCCATCAGAAAGTTATTATCAGTCAACACTAATTGTGATCCATTCGATACTGTTTTTATCACCCTAAAAACAGTATCGCTAATTGTATTTTAATTATGAATACTTCATCCAACAATATTTCAAGCGGCACAAAATTGCTGATCTACCAATTGTTTGTCCGGCTTTTTGGCAACCAAAACCCAACCAACAAATACTATGGTTCGATTGAGGAAAACGGCTGCGGAAAATTTAACGACATCAACGATCTTGCCCTACAGGAAATCACAAAGCTAAGCATCTCTCACGTTTGGCTTACCGGCGTGATCGAACATGCAACTATGACTGATTACTCTTATCATGGAATAAAACGAGACGACCCAGATGTGGTGAAAGGGCGTGCAGGCTCGCCGTATGCCATCAAGGATTATTACGATGTGGATCCGGATTTAGCCGTTGATGTAAAAGAACGGATGCAGGAGTTTGAAGCGCTCGTTCAACGGACACACAAAAACGGGTTGAAGGTGATCATAGATTTTGTGCCCAATCATGTTGCCCGCACTTATTGTTCTGATACAAAACCTACGGATGTAAAAGATATTGGGCAGGAGGATGACAACAACCTGGCTTTTAGTCCGCAAAACGATTTTTACTATTTGCCGGGCAAACAATTTCTGGTTCCGGGAGAGGTAAATCCTGGCGGGGGCGAGTTTCAAAGTGATTTGAAAGATGGTATGTTTAATGAGCTTCCGGCAAAAGCAACCGGCAACGATGTTTTTTCGGAAGCACCTTTTATCACCGATTGGTATGAAACTATCAAACTGAATTATGGCGTGGATTATGTAAACGGGCATCAAACATACTTTAGTCCCATCCCGCCCTTATGGTTTAAAATGCGCCATATCCTGCTTTTTTGGGCCGAAAAAGGAATTGATGGTTTTCGTTGCGATATGGTGGAAATGGTGCCGGTCGAATTTTGGAAATGGGTAATTGCACAGGTAAAAGAAGTATATCCTGAAGTTGTTTTTATTGCAGAAGCCTACAATCCCCAAGTCTATCGTCAATATATTTTTGAAGGCGGCTTTGATTATTTGTATGATAAGGTAGGTTTGTACGATACATTAAAAAAGCTGACCTGCAATGAATACGAGGCTAATGTTCATGAAATCCGCGACCAGTGGCAGCACCAGCAAAACGGTTTTACACAGCACATGCTTCGTTTTTTGGAGAACCACGATGAGGTGCGGATTGCTTCTAAAGATTTTGCCGGTGATGCCTGGTTGGCCGTTCCGGCGATGATTGTTTTGGCAACACTTTCTTGCGGGCCTGTAATGATTTATTGCGGGCAGGAAGTAGGCGAACCGGCAGAAGGCACAACTGGTTTTTCGTCCAGCAACGGGCGGACTTCTATTTTTGATTATTGCGCAATGCCCGAATACCAGAAATGGCTGAACGGCGGTAAAATGGATGGTGCAAAACTTCCCGAAAGGCAAAAAAACCTGTGCTCTTTTTACAGCAATCTTCTATCAATAACCGCAAACCATGAAGCTATCCAAAGCGGAGAATTTTATGACTTGCTTTATTTGAATGACCAAGAGCGCGGTTTTAACAACAAAGTTTATCCTTTTCTGCGTTATACAAGTCATGACCGGTTGCTTATCCTTGCTAATTTTAACCGGAATGAAGTGCAATTGCAACTTAAATTTACAGACGATCTGCTGGACCGGTTTAATTTATCCGCAACAGGAAATTATATTTTTACCGATCTTCTCAGCAAAAGACAGTTTTCTGCAACCGATCTTCACGCGGGTTTAAACCTTACCTTAACGGCAAGCAGCGGTGTAATTTTAAGTTTTTAAACAGAATTTTTCGATTTGAATAGTTACCTTTAACTGATACTTCTTTTACCTGCATAAAAATCAATTCAAACAAAATATTATGAAACGGTATGTAACCATTATTTCGCTGGTCTTGGTCCTGGTAGCGGCAGGTTTTATTTATTACCGTTACTTTTTTGTTTTTGGGGAAGGTGTAAAAGCCGGAGAACTAAATTATATGGTTAAAAAAGGCTATATTTTTAAAACGAACGAAGGCCGGCTGATACAGACCGGGCTTCGTTCGGGAACAACACAAGGTTCGATTTCTTCCAATGAATTTATGTTTTCGGTTAGTAATGAACACATCTTTAATCAATTGGAACATAGCAGCGGCAAAACTGTCCAATTGCATTACAAAGAATACATTGGCACATTGGCCTGGCGCGGTGTCAGTAATTTTGTGGTGGACAGCGTTTTGTCAATCACGGATACTGCTCCGCTTACACCAGGAGTGATAAGATAATACTCGTTTATTTTTACTGTTCTTCGGATAATTTAAGCAACCGTAAATAATCATCTTCGGTGTCCACGTCAATTGCCGCTCCTTCAAACGGAACAACGGTCAACTGATCCTGATATTCCTTAAAAAGCCATTGTGCACCGCGATCTCCTGGCAGCGTTTGTAATATCGGGAATAAACTTTTGCCAAAAATAGCCGGTACGCCTTGAATAGCTGCATAATTTGTTGCCGCAATGCTTCTTTTATCCAGGTAAAATTGTGTGATCAACTGGTTTAAGTGTTGGGCAGTTATCAAAGGCTGATCGCAAAGTAAGATCAATACGGCATCAATCTGATCGGAACTTTCTATTTTGCTTAACGCTGTTGTTCCTGCCCTAATAGAAGAACCTATTCCTTGTTCCCAATCAGGATTATGAACAACTTTGACCGGGAGGTTTTCCATCTCCAAATTCAATTCTTCCTGCAAAAAACCGTTTACTACAATTATGGGTTTACATGCCGTTTGCAATGCTGTTTTTACCGTATGTTTTATAAATGTTTCAGTTTGAAAATCAAGCAGTTGCTTTGGTTTTCCTAAACGGGAAGATGAACCGGCAGCTAGGATGATTACGGCTATTGTTTGCTCAGGAGATCGTTGCTGATGTTTCAAATTTATGTTGATACAATAAAATTACGGTTATGGATTGGGCCATCCAGTTCACGCAGAAAGCCAGCTTTGCATTTGTGCCTTGCTGCCAATAGTTCCGCCATTACAGAAACTGCAATTTCTTCTGCTGTTTCTGCCCCGATGTTTAACCCGACCGGGCCGTACAAACGATTATTTTCTTGCTCGGTCAATTCAATTCCCGCTTTTCGCAAATCGTCCAGCAGTCTGTCTGTTTTTTTTCGCGGGCCTAAAATGCCGATATAATTTACCGGTTTAAAAGAAGCTAACTGCTTTAAAACAGCAAAATCATAGTGATAATTATGGCTCGTCAAAACAGCATAACCGGGAGAAAATTGTTGTTTTTCCAAATCCGACAGCTTAACTATTTGCACTGATTCGGCTTCGGGAAAACGCTGAACAGTTGCTTGCGGGGGCCTGCCGTCTATGACATGGACCCGCCAGCCCAATCCAACAGCCATGCGCACCAAATACTGTGCGTCATTGCCGGCACCATAAACGGTCAGTTGCGGCGCAGGCAAAATTACTTCCAAAAAAATCCGTGCCGTTTCCTGTCCAACTGAATAATTCTGTGTTAAAGATTGATCAGAACTTAAAATTTCCAAAGCATCATTCAAAATCAATTGATCGGCGGAACTGTTTCCGGTCAGGTTCATTTGCTGCTCCTTATTATTGGTAATCAAAAACCTTTTGCCTACCAAATCTTGGATACTGTTTTTAGCAGATAAAATCGTAATCAAAACAACGGCATTGTCCTGACGGGAAGTCTTCCGCAGTAACTCCACTGGGTTATTGGTGTCAGAGTAATCAACTGATTCCAACAAAATATGGATTGTGCCTTCACAGCCTAACTGCGCGCCATGCTGTAAATCTTCTTCAATATCGGTACTGTCGTAAACAATAATTTCGCTTTTGCCTGTCAACATTACGCGCCTTGCCCGGCGAAGTGCATCGCCTTCCAAACAGCCGCCACTAATGCTTCCTGTTAAATGTCCGTCATCCGTTACCAGCATCCGCGCACCAGGCCGGCGGTATGAGGAGCCTTCCACTTCCGTTACGGTTGTTAAAGCACAAGGTTTTTGGGAATTATGCTGCTTGTCATAAGCAGTCAACAAACGCTGAAGTTCGGACATAATTTGTTTAAGATTTTAGTTAGTAAAAGAAGCATTTTCAGGATTAAGAACAAATTTGAAAATGCTTCTTTTAGTTTATAAAAGTTTATCGGGCGTAACCGGTAATTCACGTATTCGTTTGCCGGTCGCGTGATAGATGGCGTTGTTAATGGCAGCAGTAATGCCGGTAATCCCGATTTCGCCGATACCCCTTGCCCCGATAGGAGAAATAATGGTATCCGGTTTGTTGATAAACTCAACTTCAAAGTCCGGCATATCGGCATTAACCGGAACTAAGTAATTAGCTAAATCTTTAGTAACGGGACGGCCACGGTTTGGGTCATAATGAGTTTCTTCCATCAAAGCCATCCCAATTCCAAAAACCATCCCGCCCATGATCTGGTTTTTGGCAGTTTTTAGGTTCATAATCGTGCCGACATCCATCACAGCGATGGCTTTGTCAACACGGACTGTCCCTAAATCAGGATCAACCAAAACCTTGACAAAATGGACACCGAAAGAGTGAAATGCAAAAGGTTTACGGTCTAATTTTTCATCTTCCTGAACTATCGGATTGGTTTTGCTTTCATCTTCAATTTCCTTTTCAGCACTTCCTGCTGCTGCCGGATTTGCTTCTGTTTGCTGTCTGGTAGAAACTTTTGTAGTGGCCTGGGCGCGTACATCCTGCAAACCCTGACGTTTCAAAATATCAACATAAGATTCTCCGATACTGTTTTTATCCTTTAAAAACAGGCCACCGTTTTGAGCAACAATATCATACTCTTTCTGGCCGTGCAAAGGTGATTTTGCATCTGCAACAACCATTTTTACAACCTTACTAACGGCACCTAAAGAAGCTGCCCGAATAGCAGGGCCAACACTTGCCGTTACTTGCGAACCACCGGAATTGGCACCTTTTGGAAATTCACTGTCTCCTAATTTCACTGTCACTTTTTCTATTGGCAAGCCAAAAGCATCGGCTGCAGCTTGGGTCATGATCGTATAAGTACCGGTTCCGATATCTTGCGTGGCACACATTACTTCTGCATGTCCGTCTGCAAATAAAACTGCTTTTGCAGAAGAAGCACTTCGGTTAGCGGGATAAGTAGCTGTAGCCATACCGTAACCAACCAGCATTTTGCCTTCCTTCATTGAGTTGGGCTGCGGTTTGCGTTTGCTCCAGCCAATCATATCGGCACCTTTCTGGTAGCATTCCCTTAAATTTTTGGAGGAGAACTTTTTATGTTTCTGTTCCTCTTCTTCCGCATAATTCACCAACCGCAACTGGATAGGGTCAACTTTGGATTGATAAGCCAGTTCGTCCATCGCCACTTCCAGCGCATAAGTTCCTGGCGCTTCGCCTGGCGCGCGCATTGGGCAGGGTGTTACTTTATTTAAACGGACCAAACTATGGCTCACATCAACATTCGGGCTGCTGTAGATCATAGAGGTGGCCACACCGGCTGTTTCTACAAATTCATCTACAAAAGAAGATTCCACCGTATTGGCATGTTTAATAGCCGAAAGTTTTCCGTTTTGATCAGAGCCAAGGGATATTTTTTGAATCGTTTGTGAGCGGCGGCCTGCATTGGTGAACACCTGCTGGCGGCTTAAAACCAGTTTCACCGGACGGCTGACCAATTTGGCTGCCATGGCCGCTAATACGGTGTTTGGCCATGAAAACCCTTTAGAACCAAAACCACCGCCGATATAATAAGAAATGACCCTTACTTTTTCTTTCGGAACGCCCAGCATAGAAGACATCAGGCTTTTGGTACCGGCAACAGTTTGCGTGGCATCATAAAACAATACCGTATCGCCCTGCCATAAAGCAACGGTAGCATGTGGCTCCATCGCATTGTGGTGATATACCGGCGTAGTATAAGTTTCTTCCATTTTGACCGAAGCTGATTTTAAAGCGTCATCTGCATTTCCGCGGCTCACCTGTGTTTCTGCTCCGCCTAAGCCCGAAGCTGGTTTGTAAGCTTTCAGGATATTTTTTTCTAAATCAAAAATTGGTTCTTCTACCAAATAATCCGGTTTTACCAAGGTAGCAGCGTGTTCGGCCTGTTCAAAAGTTTCTGCCATCACCACAGCCACAATTTGCCCATCGTAAAAAATCCGGTCATTTTGCAACGGCAGTAAATCTTTTTCTGCATACTTGCCTCCACCAGGATCAGAACTGGTTGGCGTGTGCAACTGCATCGAATTTTTATAAGTCAGCACGCCAATCACGCCCGGGGATTTTTCTGCAATGCTGGTATTGATATTTTTGATCCTGCCCTTGGTGATGGTACTCAATACAGCCACACCATGAACCATGTTTTTAATATTGAATTCTGCTGAATAAGTAGCACCGCCGGTTACTTTCAGCTTTCCGTCCACACGGTCTATCGGTTTTCCTACTGTCTCGTTCATACCATTCCTCCCACTGTTTCCAAAGCACGGATTAGCGTGCGTTTGGCCAGCTCAATTTTAAATGCGTTATATTTATGTGGTTTTGCGCCTGCCAAAGCTGCTTCTGCGGCTGCGCGGTAAGTTTGTGCATTTGCAGATGCACCGTTCAATGTTTTTTCTGCTGCCAAAGACCGCCAGGGTTTCGTTCCTACCCCGCCCAAAGCGATGCGGGAAGCGTTGATTTTACCATTAGAGACATCCAATGCAACAGCAGCGGAAGTTAAAGCAAACTCATACGAAGCCCGGTCGCGCACTTTCAAATAATGTGATTTTGCGGCAAAAGGCAAATGCGGCAAAATAACTGCTGTTATAAGTTCGCCTTGTTTTAAAACCGTATCAATCTGTGGTGTTTCACCGGGAACCAAATGAAAATCTCCGAAAGGAATATTTCTTGCGCCTTTCGGGCCTTCTACCTGGATCGTTGTACCCAAAGCAGCCATCGGTACACACATATCAGAGGGATTTGTAGCAATGCAATGTTCACTCGTGCCTAAAATAGCATGGTTACGGTTAAAGCCCGGTATGGCCGAACAGCCTGAACCAGGTTCTCTTTTATTGCAGGGAAAAGCAGTATCATAAAAATAATAACAACGTGTGCGCTGCAACAAGTTTCCTCCAACAGAAGCCATATTCCGTAATTGTGCGGATGCACCGGACAACAAGGCCTCAGAAAGAAACGGGTATTGTTTGCTGATGATTGGATGATAAGCCAAATCGCTGTTTTTTACCAAAGCACCAATTTTCACGCTACCGTCTTTTTGCGTTTCGATCTGGTTCAGGTTTAATGCGTTGATATCGACCAATTGCTTTGGGCTTTCGATATACAGCTTCATCAAATCTATAATATTTGTGCCGCCGGCAATAAACTTGTTGCCTTTCGGGGAAGCTGTAGCAATAGCAGCAGCATTATCCTGTACCCGAACTAATTTAAATGGTTCCATAATTAATTTTAGCCGGTAAGTTTATGCGTTGATTTGTTGTACATCTTTAATAGCGCTCACAATATTTTGGTAAGCACCACAGCGGCAGATGTTTCCGCTCATAGATTCCCGTATTTCTGCATCGGTTTTGGCATGACCTTCTTTTACCAAACCAACTGCCGAACAAATTTGTCCGGGCGTACAGTAACCGCATTGAAAAGCATCGTGCTTAATAAAAGCTTCCTGCATCGGGTGCAGCTTTTCGCCGCTTACCAAACCTTCCACCGTCGTGATTTCTGCATCATGGCATAAACCTGCCAGCGTTAAACAGGAGTTGATGCGCCTGCCGTTCATCAAAACAGTACAAGCGCCGCATTGGCCGTGGTCGCAGCCTTTTTTGGTTCCGGTCAGCATTAGTTTTTCCCGCAAAGCGTCCAGCAGCGTTACCCTTGAATCCAGGTTTAAAGTCCTTTTCTGTCCGTTGATCGTTAGCGTTACACTATTTACTTCGATCGGAGTTATTGCGGCGTTTTCAGCTTCTTTTTCAGCAGCCGAACTAATTAGCGGAGCTAAAGATAATCCGGCACCGGCAACCGCAATTTTAGTCAGGAAACTACGCCGGCTCGCACTTCCGCCTGATATAGGCGGCTGCCCTTTATTTACTTCGTCTTTTTTCACAAATTATCTGTTTCAATCAACAACTTTCACTTTGGAGATAATGTTTTTCAGGAGGAATAATTTCTTGCATAATATTTATATCCATACACATTTTCCGGATGCTTCTTTTACCAGGTAAAATTTGCATCCGGATCAGATTTTTAAAAAGTATAGAAAGTTTGAGTTTTTTATATGATAAAAGAAGCACAAAGAATATTTGTGATTAGAACCTAAACACGCTCTTGGTGTTTGTTGACATATTTGGTTTTGACAACTCAGAATTTGTCCTGACAAGCAATTTATACCAGTTGTTATATGGCCATAACTATGTATGATCTGGTTATATATTCTTGCAACCGTATTGAAATTTGATTACAAATTAATTATACAACATGATGGAAAATTCAAAACCGGCCCCAATTACTCTTGGGCCACAAGCAGGACAAAGTGTTTCTGTAGTTGGGGATACTTACCGAATTTTGATCTCAGGTAAAGAAACAAATGGTGCTTTTGCCACTATTGATATGCTGATACCGCCAAACAGTGGCCCTGGCCCGCATGCACACGCTAACATGCAGGAATCCTTATACGTCATCGACGGAGAGATAGAGGTGAAATCCGAAGCAGGTTCCTACACCGCAGGTAAAGGTTCATTTGTTGTTATTCCTAAAGGTGGGATCGTGCATCAGTTTAAAAACAAAACCGATAAAACGGCACACTTGCTTTGTGTGGTGGTTCCTTCCGGACTGGAAGAGATGTTTATAGAGATCGGTAAAACGGTATCACCAGGTACTTTTTTGCCTCCGCCGGCAATGAACCCGGAAGAAGGGAAAAAACTGCAGGCAATTGCGGAAAAGCACGGGCAAAAAGTATATCCTCCGGATTTCTTGGGCTAACCGGAAATTGGGGATTTGCCACGAACATGTCAGAACGGCTGATGGTTGCAATTTCTGATTTTGTGCATTTTGTTTAAGTTAGCAGCTGGAATATTTAACAAAACAAATTATTGAATTTCTTAATTGTATTGCCGAACAATAACTAATTAAAAAAAGATGAAAGTATTAATGATAGGCGCTACCGGACAATTTGCGGGTTTGGTAGTTCCGGAACTGAAAAAGAAAGGCGTGACCATTTACGCATTAGTGCAAGACGCAGCAATGGCAGATTTAGCACGGAAAAAAGGTGCGGACGAAACGGTGATAGGAAACCTTAAAAACGAGGAAAGCCTGCGTAAAGCGGCAATCGGTATGGACGGTGTGTTTCATATTAATCCGGCTTTTCTGAACGAAGTAAAAAATGGGCTCAATATGGTAAATGCAGCAAATGCGGCCGGTGTAAAGAAATTCGTTTTTTCCAGCGTTTATCACCCGTCTCTGTCCCTGGCCAATCATGCAAACAAACGGCCTGCGGAAGAAGCGTTGTACCAATCCGGGATGGATTATACCATTCTTCAGCCTGCTATGTATATGCAAATGCTGCTCGCCGATACCTGGAAAAGTGCTAAAGAGCAAGGCCAGATTAATATGCCCTATTCAAAATTTTCTAAAATGAGCTATGTAGATTATCGGGATGTTGCAGAAGCGGCTGCACTTGCAATGACGGGTTCCGAACTTTCTTACGGCACCTTCGAGCTGTGCTCGCCAGGCATGTTTAGCTGGGTTGACCTTGCTGAGTTGATGAGCGTGGCACTTGGAAAAACTGTTCAGGCAGGCGATATCCCAACAGATCAATGGGCTGAAAAGGCACAAATACCACCGGGCGAACTGCGGGATGGCTTAATCGCCATGTACAAAGAATATGACCAATATGGCTTTTCAGGCGGAAACTCCCTGGTGCTTGAAACCATCCTGAGCAGGAAACCACGGACAGTTGAGCAGTTTATCCAGGAATTAAAGAATAGCTAAATACGCATGGCTGTTTAAACATATATTGAAAATCATAATGCTTCTTTTACCACTAAAAAATTAGTGTTGATATTGCTTTGCTTATTAAAAAGAATTTATAAAAAATCAATATTTTTTAAGGGATAAAAGAAGCATAAGCAATAATTGTTTAAACTATTATTTGTTTGTAAGGAATTGTGGATTTCCAATTTTATCAAAGCAAAAAGGCAAATAAAAAAGGATCTCAAACGGGGAGAATGAGATCCTTTTAACCAATTATAAACCTAAATATGAAGAGCACAAATATAGTGTAAAAAGTACACTAAGCAATAGTGGTTTGAACATTTAACAAACATTTAACATGATAGAAACAGTAGCGGTAATCCGGGGTGTTTGCAACATGGGGAATACTATTTTTAGGTGTAGAAACTTATAATATAGCTACCGGCGTTTCTTGTCCAAATATGCCCCGATCAGTTGTACATTTTCTGCTGCCAAATCTTCGCCTGCAACTTTATACAAGCACCAGCCGCCATTTTCTTTCAAAATTGTACCAATAAAAACAGTGTCCATCGTAATGCTGTACAAGTCCGGGCCGACAGGTTTTGCCCTGCAAATTGCATTTTTAAAAATCCCTGAAATTTGGATGGCTTCCATAAGTTGCAAAGATAGAAGAATAATAAGCCGAAGTTTAAACCCTTTACAAGTTCCCTTAAAACAAAAAACCCCGCCAGCTTGGTGAGGTTTTGTAATAATTAATGTCAGTTTCAGGGGGAAAATCCCTCGCCTTTAGGCGAAGACTTTAGTTTAATATCTTTGGGATGTGCAAAACTATCGGAAGACCTCTCATACGACGTACGATTGTAAATATCATGTAGT
>JAABUM010000542.1_pt1 | contig 64667 bp, 64 predicted proteins | sample 5559161 | NCBI WGS metagenome assembly JAABUM01 (sample SAMN10711868, study PRJNA513369) | rock metagenome | isolation source: Antarctica rocks | place: Antarctica: Victoria Land, Siegfried Peak nord
TTTTATCGAACAATTTTATCATAATGTTAATCTCGGCTTCTGTCCCTTGACTATCAACTATTTTTTTCCAAGTTTAATTAATTCGTCTCTTGTCATATGATATGCTGTTTTAAAATGATGCACAACGGCCGCGGCTTGGCGAAGGACCGATATTTGAAACCCGTCAGCCGAAACAAAAGTTAAATAATGTTCCAATGTTCATACTTCTTTTACCGGCTAAATTTTGTTCCTTCTGCCGAAACCGAAGCAAAATAGCAAAACAAAAGCTGATATTTAAAACCTTTAGCCGGTTTTTTGCCAAACCGTTTGTTAAACGCATTTCGTGTTTTTGCTTTTTTGGCACAAAAAAATCTTTAACAAACTTTTTCGGGCAAAAACGCGAAGTGCCGGTTAACTCATAAATATACGCATGTTTTACAAGTAGGATATAAATATAAGCAAAGTATTTCTTTTACAAAATATACTGCTATTAAAAATGTTAACTTCTTTATAATCATTTCTTTTTAAACCTTTAACCTAATTTAAACAATACATAATGCGCATTGCGCCTTTTGTCCCGGAGCTATTGCGTCAATACAACAGCACTTGTGGGTTACAAATTGTCCAAAGGACTTTTAACGTTTTTTAACTGCTGCTCGCTTACGTGTATGTAACGCATAGTGGTTTTAATGTCGTTATGGCCCAGCAACTCTTGTATAAATTTAATATCGGTTCCATTTTCAAGCAAATGCGTGGCGAAGCTGTGGCGCAAACCATGTATTCCAATAACTTTGTTAATCCCTGCCTTTTTCATGGCGTTTTTAAAAACCTGTTGTACGCTTCTGATGCTGTATTGTTCGCCTTGTAATCCTTCAAACAAATATTTTTGCGGTTTATGTAGTTTATAATAGGCCCGCAATTGTTCCAAAATGCTTTCGGGAAGGTTTGCGTAACGGTCTTTTTTGCCTTTGGCCCTTTCAATAAAAACCTGCATTGTATTACTGTCAATATCAGTGATTTTAATGTTCACAACTTCGCTTACCCGTAAGCCCATCCCATAACATATTTTAAGCATTAGGTTATGTTTTACGTTTTGGGTTACCTCAAAAAGTTTTTTAATATCCCTGGCCGAGATTGTTTTCGGAAGTTGTAATGGTTTTTTGGGCCTTGGTATCTCAAAAAACAACTTTTCTTTATGCAGTACCTGCTCAAAATAAAACTTAATCGCATTAATACGGCTGTGGAGCGTGTTTTCTGAAAGCTTAAGTGTATTGGTGCAATACAAAAAGTAACTGCGCAGTTTTATACCCTCGAGCGTGTTTACATCCACACTTTTAAGCACGTAAAGCAGTTGTGCAAATTCGTTCCGGTAAGTCCTGACCGTGCTTTCGCTGTATGCCTTTAACTGTAGCGTCTCGATCAAAAGCTGCAAAGCAGGCTGATTGCAAGGATGGATATGCAACAATACTTCTTTGCCACAAGGTTTAAGTTGGAGGCCAAACTGTTTTCGGTATTGCTGGTTATCGGGTACATACCACGTTTTTTTAGATCGGCTCCATTTAACACCAATCAGTTTTCTTACCTGCGCGTCAAGTTTTTGGTCGTAAACAAAGTATATAAATATTACCGGCTTGTTGCGGTGTTCGGCTTCTTCAAACTGATACAAAGGCTGTTTTACTTCCGGGGTATTTTCGGTCTTATTCATCTTCTACCGGGATGGTCTTCTTGTCAAGCATAATTAGTTGTTCCGCCACAATCTCTGTTACATAATGTTTTTTGCCTTCTTTGTCTTCAAACTGCCGGTTTTTTAATTTGCCTTCTATAAAAACCAAACTTCCTTTTCGTAAATATTTCCCGGCCAATCCTGCCAAACTTCTCCATAACACTACTGTATGCCATTCGGTCTGGGTTTGGGTTTGTCCGTTGCGGTCTTTAAATTGTTCCGTAGTTGCTAATGAAAATTTAGCTACAGGCACGTTTCCTTCAAGTTGCTGTGTTTCCGGGTCTTTGCCTAAATTCCCAATTAAAGTTACTTTGTTTAGCCCTCTCATTATTGCTTTTAACCAATAGTTATATAATTATCGTAAATATAATTATTTGAACCAAAAAGGGTATCTTTTTTGGAGGATTAAAATTGCAGGCTGGCTAAATTGCCATTGCCAAATGCTTAATTCAAGTTTTGCACACTAAAGATCAGCAGATTGTCGTTGTATTAATCATTAAATTTATACTGCAATTGCTTAATGCTTCTTTAAAGGTCAAACTAAAAGTTGTCGCAATCACCTATGCTTCTTTTACCATACTTTTATTTGCTTCATACAAACCACCCACTGTCAAAATAGGACCAATTGTCTTGCGTCCGCAAGCGTTGCATATTGTACCAAAAGAGTTTTATATTGCTCAAATAGCAGATGACCGTCAGGGAAAAACGGCAGTAGCTTGGATTTTTCCGTTAATCATGCCAAAACAAAAACCTACAGTACAAGCGGTTGATTTAAAGGGAGGAGGATTAAATGCAATCCGGAATTTTATTTTTCAAAGTTTGCCTAAAGATAAAAGCTTGCGTCCAATTTTAATCCGTTTAAAAGAATGCCGCGTTACAGAATCGCCGGCAGCACAAGGCCGGGTAGAAGGCAAAGTTGCGCTGTCTTTGTCCTTTGATTTAATAAACGATGAGGAGAATGTTCACTTAACAGATTACCGCATTGATACCAAATATATCCGGCCATACAATCAGATAAATGTTATAGAACCTGCCTTACGCGAATCTTTCAATTCTGCATTAAAATACTTTAACACTTGGATGAACAGCCAGGCTGATCATAATCCCCAGTTGGCCAAAGAAGTAAAAGTGTTTTTTAAAGATCACCAGGAAAAATTGGAAGGCGACACGATTTATTATGCCATCAATCGTTCCTTAACTTGGAATGATTTTCAGGAAAAGACAAGAAACAGTAAATATGCCGCAAGTGTTTTCCCCAGTTTTGGTTTTGAGGAACAACGGGAAATTGTTGACGGTGTGATCAGGCTTCACTTGGACATGAAAGTTTATGTGCCGAAAAGTGCCTGTTGGGTAAAAGACAACGACCGCAACGATTATACTTTAAACCACGAGCAGCGGCATTTTGACATTGTAAAAATAGTTGGAGAACATTTTAAGCAGAAAATAAGTACCTTAAAATTACCGGTCAGCAACTGCGATGGCCCAATTAATTTTGAGTTTTACGAATCTTTCAGGGAGATGAACCATTTGCAGGACCAATACGACGATGAAACGCAGCACGGCATCAACACAGCGCAGCAGGAGCGGTGGAACAAGCGGATTGACCAGGATTTGGCTGTGCTGGCGTTAAAAAAAAATCTAATTTACCTTAAATAAACCGCATCTTCTTCGCCGTTTTCATCCAAAACCACATCCACGTGTTCTTTTAAAACGGTAGAAAGCGCCAGCCCGGCAAAATCAGTAGCAATGGGGAAGCTTTTATGGTTGCGGTCAACCAATACAACCGTCCGTATTTTCTTTAGCGGAATATCCAGGAAAAGGCCAAACGCATAAGCCATCGCTTTACCGGAGTTCAATACATCATCCACCAAAACCACCGCTTTGTTGCTGCAATCCCCTACAGGAACACTTAAAGAAGCATTCAGGCTGGTGCTGGCTTTGTCCAAATCAATGCTGATCAGCGTGATTGTAAACGGGGCAATTTCTTCCAAAATAGCTTTTAAACGTATGGCCAATCGGAAACCGCGCGATAACAAACCGGCCAATACAATCTCCGTTTCGTCTAAGTTGTCTTCCAGGATTTGATAAGCGATCCGGTTGATTTTTTGCTTGATCTGCTGACTGTTTAAAACAAGTATTTTCTTATCAAGCATAATTTTTAGGTGATAAAAGAAGCATGGTTAAATTGGAACCGGAGAAAATTAAAATTGGATTTGAAGATCAATCTTTGGCATACGGAAAAAACACAAAGTTAGCGCCATCAGGCACAATCACAAACACACACATAAACTTGTCGGGTTTTTTATAAGTATCTATAAATCGTTCTTCCAGCTCTTTTTTGATCACGCCGCGTTCCATAAATTCTTCCAAAGTTGATGCTTGTATTGTCCATTCCGTGTTCATTTCATGACGGTCGAAAATTACTTCGCCTAAAGCAACTTCATGCTGGTGCGCGATAAAGATCGGATATTTGGACAAGCCTTCCACCATAATTTCTACCGCAATTTCTTTAATGGATTCGCTTAGGAATTTTAAGTCAACCTCCAAACTTTCCAGAGGGCTTCTTTTCTTTTTTTCTTCTTCGCTGCCTTCCTGTAATAAATCTTCGGGGTTCATTTTGTTATTTTTTTAGTTGTAAAAGAAGCACGTTTTCTACATGCTGCGTATGCGGAAACATATCAACCGGTTGTATTTTAACCACGTCGTATTTTTCTTTCAACACCAGCAAATCACGGGCTTGTGTGGCAATATTGCAACTTACATATACAATTTTTTCAGCTTCAATTTCCATTAGCCGGCCAACAACATCCGGGTGCATGCCGGCCCGCGGCGGATCAGTGATGATCACGTCGGGCTTGCCGTTTTCTGCCATAAAAGAAGCATTCAAAACATCTTTCATATCGCCCGCAAAAAATTTAGTGTTGGTAATATTGTTGATTTTAGAGTTTACTTTTGCATCTTCAATTGCGCTTTCTATGTATTCGATCCCGATCACTTGCCGTACTTTTCCGGCGATAAAATTAGCGATTGTTCCGGCACCGGTATATAGATCATAAACCAGTTCGTCGCCTTTAAAACCGGCAAAGTCACGCGCTGTTTCATACAATCTTGTGGCCTGGTGCGAATTCGTTTGATAAAAAGATTTCGGGCCGATACGGAAACGTACTTTTTTTATGCCGGCAAAATCAGTGCGCATTTCTTCATAAATAAAATCGCGGCCATGGTAAGTAATCACTTCCTGATCGTAAATAGTGTCGTTTTTCTTTTGGTTGAGAATGTATAAAAGTGAAGTGATTTGCGGAAAAGTAGTTTTAAGAAATTCCATCAAATTGGTAACATGCACAGGTTCTGCAAAAGCAAAAACCACGATCACCATCAGCTCTCCGGAGGAAGAAGAACGGACAATCAGGTTGCGCAAACTACCGGCGTGATTGCGTAAATTGTAAAAACTAATGCTGTTTTGAATTGCAAAATCGCGCACACTATTTCTGATTTCGTTGGAAGGATCAGCTTGTAAATGGCATTTCTGAATATCCAAAATCCGGTCAAAATAAAGCGGCACATGGAAGCCTAACGCATCGGTAGCAAACGTTTCACCGCTGCTGATTTCATTATTGGTAAGCCATCTTCTATCCGAAAAAGTAAACTCCAGTTTATTGCGGTAAAAGCGTGTTTCCGGCGAAGGCAAAATCGGCATCAAACTGCTTACATCAATTTTGGCAATGCGTTCCAACGCATCTGTTACGGCTTTTTGTTTGAAATGCAGTTGCGCTTCATACGTCATGTGCTGCCATTTGCAGCCGCCGCAATCGCCAAAATGCTGGCAAAAAGGTTCGGTACGCAAATCGGATGCTGTTTTTAAGGCACTAATTTTGGCTTCGGCAAAATTCTTTTTTTTGCGGTAAATTTCTACATCGGCCACATCTCCCGGCACGGCTTTCTCCACAAAAACCACCAGGTCGCCAGCACGGCCCACACCTTTTCCTTCTTCTGCAATATCAAAAATAGCAATATCTTGTACTAAAGTTTTGCTGCGGACTGAGGATCTCATAGGCGGCAAATTTAGGGCAATTTTTAGGTTTAGGAAATGGGGGCGGGATTAAAGATTTTAGGTGATAAAAGAAGCATTAGCTTTATCCTCCCTCTCCTTTGGATAGGGCTGGGGCAAGGCTTTTTACTTTAAAGCCGCCTTCACCAAATAAGGTAAAATCTCTTTCTGAAAACTCACAAAGTTTTTGCGAACATCGGCATCACTCACTGAAGTAAACGCAAAACTGAAAACAATGCTTTTGCTGGATTTGATAAGAAAACGCAGCCTTGCCGGAAAAGTATCGTTGATGTGCAGTTCGCTTACGCCGGTAAAAGATTTGTAAAGCAGTTCTTCCAGTTCGTTGGACAGTTTTTTGAGAAAGTCCTGCGCATTGGCCGATTCCCGGATAAAATCCCAGCCGATAAATTCATTACAAATGGTATAAGAAAGGCGGCTGGTTTTCATGATGAGGTTGGTTAAATGTTTTTCCTCGTCCATGTCAGAAGTGCTGTTCCGGATCAAGTCATCAACGCTCACCCGGATGTAATCCATCAGCAAAACCTGTAAGATTGCTTCCTTGCTGTCGAAATATTTGTAAATGGTGGCTTTGGCAACTTTTGCTTTCCTGGCAATTTCGTTCACGCTGGTTTTATGGTACCCAAACTTGCGGTAAAGCTCGCGCGCCGCCTGTTTGATACTTTCTGTTGTTTTGTCCTGCTCCATCTAGTTGCTTACAAAGATTTGGTTAAGGCTCACGTTTACCGAATAGGAACGTAGATAGCGCGTTGCGGGAGCTTTGACCGGTGAACCATCATCTAAGGAAAACTTGGAACCGCTGCAAGGATCGGTTGCGGTCAAAGTCGGGCTGTCCAATGTAATGGTGCATCTGTTTTCCGGCTGATAACTGCTGCAGCGGTCGTACGCCACGTAACCGTTGCTTGGGCTGTGGTAAATGATGAGCCCGGCAACACCATAACCATCAATGGTTACGGCACCGCCAATAGCAGAAAGACGGCTTAAACGCGGATCGGACAAAGGGGCACTAAAATTCACCTGGGCATAAGGAATAGCGCCTACATTAGTTTTTCCGCAGGAGAGAAAAAACAGGCATAAAAAGAGTACAAGGTTGAGCTTGATCAATTGATTTCGGTTTGGAACTGTTTAAGGAAACGGACGTCGTTTTCGGAAAACAAACGCAAGTCCCGGATCTGATATTTAAGGTTGGCGATGCGTTCGATGCCCATGCCAAAAGCAAAACCGGTGTATTTTTCGGAGTCGATGCCGCAGTTTTTCAGCACGTTCGGGTCCACCATGCCACAACCTAAAATTTCTACCCAACCTGTATATTTACACATTTGGCAGCCTGCGCCTTTGCAAATGCTGCACGATACGTCCATTTCGGCAGAAGGTTCTGTAAAAGGAAAATAGGAGGGGCGGAAACGGACTTTCGTGCCTTCGCCGTACAGTTCCTGCACAAAATGATACAAAGTTTGCTTGAGATCAGCAAAAGAAACGTTCTCATCTACATAAAGCCCTTCCACCTGGTGGAAAAAGCAGTGTGCACGTGCAGAAATCGCCTCGTTGCGGTAAACACGGCCCGGCATAATCGCGCGGAAAGGCGGTTTCCCGGATTCCATCATGCGCACTTGTACGGAAGAAGTGTGGGTGCGAAGGGCAATGTCGCCAGCCTCATTGCCCTTTATAGCCTCACCCCGGCCCTCTCCAGGGGAGAGGGAGTTAGCTTCGGAAGCGTTTGGGCTTTTTTTGCTGATAAAAAAAGTATCCTGCATATCTCTTGCTGGGTGTTCCTGCGGGAAGTTCAAGGCAGAGAAATTATGCCAGTCGTCTTCAATTTCCGGCCCTTCTGCAACCACAAATCCTAATCTTTTAAAAATATCAATAATCTCATTTCTCACCAAAGAAAGCGGATGGCGCGAACCTAATTGAAAACCTTCGCCGGGCAAGGTCAGGTCATCTTTTGAAGCAGCTTTTTCCGGTTGCGTATCTAGTTGCTCTTTCAGCGTTTGGTATTTGGCTTCTGCTGATTGCTTAAATTCGTTCAGTGTTTTACCAAGCGTGCGTTTTTCTTCCGTGCCAACCGTTTTAAACTGGTCGAAAAGGTCTTTGATCAATCCTTTTGTGCCAAGAAAACGGATACGGAAAGCTTCCAGTCCGGCAGCATCGGCAGGTTGAAAAGTATTGATTTCAGCAGTGTATTGATTGATTTGATCTTGCATAATAATAAACGGGATATTGCGCTTTATTAAAGTGTAAAAATAAGGGTTATAAAACTATTTGCGGTTTTTATAATGGGTTGCGTGCTTTTTAATTGTTATTTATCATTGTAAAATTTTTTAGATGGGGCCAAAAGCAGGCACGATACTTTTTTTATCGTATAAAAATGATAACGGGGTCGGAAGGATCAATTTGCGCAATGCGTAGCGCATAAACAAAAAATTATGTTTATTTTACCTGATAATATTGTTCGGCAGGATCAAACTTTTTTCTGCTAACGGTCTCTTATCATTTTTCGGTCTTTTAATGCGCAAAACGTTATGCTGGGTTTTTGTACTGCTTTTTCCTGTGCTTGCTTTCGGCCAGCAGCAGGATATTAGCGGCGTAGTTACAGACCAGGCAGGCAAACGCCTGCCGTTTACAGCCGTTTTTGCAGAGCATACTACCTTTGGCACATTGACCAATGAACGCGGCTTTTACCGGCTTTCCCTCAACCCCGGCACTTACACCGTTATCTATCGCCTCACCGGGCAAAAGCAAAAGGCCGTTCAGGTAAATTTAAAGCAGGACACGGTAATCAATACCACGCTAGGACCAGAAATTTACCGCCTAAAAGAAGTATCGGTTTTGGGCAATGACCCTGCTTATGCCATCATCAGGAAAGCAATGGAGAAACGCCGCTTTTACAAAAAGCAGGTGGACAGTTATTCCTGCAATGTTTATCTCAAAGGTGTTCAAAAATTAGTGAGCGGGCCAAAACGCTATATGGGCGACAGCGTGATCAAGGCTTTAAGCCTGAACAAAAACGGCAGCAGTATCATTTATCAGTCGGAAGCCAACTCACAGTTCAATTTTTCCCGGCCGCGGGATGTGAAAGAAGTGCTGCTGGGTTCCCGGGCAGCCGGCGACCATGCTTCGCTTAATTTCAACCGTGCGCTGGATATCCGGACTGATTTTTATGATAACCTGCTGCATTGGGACGCCTTGAGCAACCGTTCCTTCGTGTCGCCGATTGCTTATAATGCCCCGGCTTTTTATTCCTATAAATTTCGGGGGGATTTTATGGAGAACGGCCATCTTATCCATAAAATCGAAGTGATAGCCAAACGTAAAAGTGACCCTACTTTCAACGGTTTTATTTATATTGAAGATGGTGCCTGGCGCATTCATAGCCTGAACCTGAAGCTTTACAGACCCGCCAATATCAACTTTGTGGATTCATTGCAGATTACGCAGCAATTTATCCCGGTTACAGAAAATGTCTGGCAGCCCTCGTCCGTCCGTTTTAATTATAGGGGAAAAGTGCTGGGCTTTGTTTTCAGCGGTTATTATGAAGGTATTTATACAGATTACAACATTAACCCCATTTTTAAGCCTGATTTTTTTAACAAGCAAGTGATGGAAATACCAAATCAGGCATTTAAAAAGGATTCTGTTTACTGGAACAATAACCGGCCCGTGCCCCTAACCCGGCAAGAGGAAATTTATTATTACAATAAAGACAGCCTTGGCAGAAAGCGGCAGTCTGCTAAATACCTGGATTCTGCAAAAAAAATCAACAATACTTTTCTGGTCCTGCCTTGGATTTTAAATGGTTACAACATTAAAAGCAGCGATGGCAAAAAAATCTACAATATCCAATCGCCAAAAGATATTGTTTTTTACAACTCGGTAGAACGCTGGGGGATTAATTTTGCCCCGCGCTACAAACGTTTTGCCGCTAATGGTAAAACACTCGAAATCAGGCCGGTGATCCGTTACAGCTTTGCCCGCGAACTTTTGAATGCCAATGTTTATGCTTCCTATCGCTACAACCCAACCAAGCAGGCCAGTTTTTATGGTAAAATAGGTTCTGATTTTCTCGATTTGAATAATTCCGGTACAGTTAGCTTATTTTTAAATACGCTGAGCACTTTGTTTGCCGAGCATAATTTATTAAAGCTTTATCAATCCAAATTTGTACAGGGCGGATCGCAGGGCGAAGTAGAAAACGGGATATTGCTGAATGGCCTGATGGAATACGCTGACCGCCGCAGCCTGACTAATTTTTACACCAAAGCCGGCTTAGACAGCACACAATTGACACCGCCGCCGGCAACAATTAATGGCGTACCTCAGCAATCCAACAACCCTTTGGACCCTGGCAGTGATGTTCCTTTGTTCCCGCATTATCGTTCGCTCTCTTTCAGCGGCTCGGCTACCTTTACTTTCCGGCAGGAATACACGCAGCGGCCGGATGGCAAGTACATTGAGCCATCGCCTTATCCCCGCATGCGGATCAATTACCGGAAGGGTTTCCCGGTCCTGGGTTCGGTTGTGGATTACGACTTTACTTCGGTTGATATTTTTCAGGACAGGCTGCGGATGGGCATCCTCGGCTATTCTTCTTATTTTTTCTCCGCAGGCACATTTTTAAACAATAAGAAGTTGTATTATCCTGATTATAAACAATTCAGGGGAGGGCAGCCTTTTGTTTTTGATTCTTCACTCGGCAGCTTTCACTACCTCAACTACTATGTTTACAGTACCAACCAAAATTACCTGGAGGGGCATTATGAACATGATTTTGGCGGCTATTTTTTAAACCGGATACCATTGGTCCGTAAATTACGGCTGGAAGAAATTGTGGGCGGTTCTTTTTTGACACAAGGCATCATGCAAAATTATCATGAATTTTATTTCGGAATCAAAAAATTGCTGGTCCGCTTTGATTATGGTTTTGCTTTTGACGGGCATAATAAAATCTATCAGGGTTTTAGGTATGTTTACAGTTTATAAAAAACAACAAGAAAATATACCGGTAAAAGAAGCATCAGTCAACTAAAAATAATTAAATCTGATTTGAAACTTTTACGGGTTAAAGCGTATATTAAACACGGCCTTGTTCATGATCTGAAATCCTCATTATCGGCCATTGATCAGCAATAATATTTTCCTGCTGATTTTTAATAAATTCAATATAAAAAACCATAATGAAAAAAACTTTACTGCCGTTCCTCATATCTTTGTTTACTGTTTGTGCTGCTTTTGGCCAGCAATATTCCATCTCCGGAAAAATAACGGATGCAGAAGGAAAACCAGTCCCTTTTACTTCCATCTACCTAAAAAACACAACACGAGGGACTTCTGCAAATGACCTTGGTTTGTATGGGTTTAGGGTAAGTTCCGGCACTTACGACGTGGTTTACCGCTTTGTAGGTTATAAAGAAAAAGTTGAACATTTGACCGTTGGGAACAGCAACCTGCAACATGATGTGGTGCTGGAAAAAGAAATTTACCAGCTAAAAGAAGTATCTGTAAACGGCAGCGGAGAAGATCCGTCTTATGCCATCATCCGTAAAGCTATTGGCAAGCGGAAGCAATACCTGAACGAGCTGGAGGCGTATTCTTGCGATGTATATATCAAAGGTGTGCAAAAATTGCTGAGTGCGCCCAAAAAGATATTAGGCCGCGATGTGCAAAAAATCCTGCAATTAGATTCAAACAGGAAGGGGATTATTTACCTGTCAGAATCCGAATCTCATTTTAATTTTGAAGCACCGGACAGAGTGAAAGAAGTGATGGTTTCGTCCAAAATTGCCGGCCGCAACAATGCTTTTAGCTTCAACCGTGCTTCCGACCTGCAATTGTCTTTTTATAAGGGCCTGATTGAATTAACGGGTTTGAGCAACCGCGGTTTTATTTCTCCGATTGCCAACAATGCCCTGTTTTATTACAAATATAAATTACTTGGCAGAGATGTAATCAACGGGCAAACGGTTGATAAAATCCAAGTAATCCCGCGCCGGGAATTTGACCCGGTTTTTCGCGGAAACATTTATATTGTTGATGGCCAATGGCGCATTTATAGCGTTGATTTGCACCTCACCAAAAATTCACAAATTAATTTCGTAGATACTTTAAATCTAAGCCAGCAATATATCCCTGTCAGCCCAAAGATTTGGCAGCCGGCTTTCGTTCAGTTTAGTTTTAAAGGGAAAGTATTGGGCTTTAAGTTTGACGGTTATTTTATTGGGATTTACAGCAACTATAATGTTGACCCGAAGTTTCCGAAAAACTTTTTCAATGGTGAAGTGATGAAGATCACCAAAGAAGTGAACAAAAAAGACTCTGTTTACTGGAACAAAAACCGGCCAGTGCCGCTAACTGCCGAAGAAAGGTATAATTACAAATTTAAGGACGATACCGCCGGCAGAAAGCAGACGAAGCACTACTTGGATTCGGTAGAACTCGCGAACAATCACTTTAAAATACTTCCGTTCCTGATTACCGGCTATACAAAAAATGACCGTTTCGATCATACTTCGCTTAGTTTTCCACCGGCTTACCAGTTGGTCCATTACAATACGGTAGAGGGGTTTGCAGTAAATTTAAAAGCAACTTATACCAAAAGTGACGAGTACCGGCGTGCTTTTTCTATCACCCCAAATATCCGTTACGGTCTTTCCAATCATTTACTGAGCTTAAATGCTGTCGCCAATTACCGTTATGACCCGATAAACCAAGGAACTATTTTTGGTAAAATAGGCTCTGATGTGCTGGATTTGAACAATTTGGGCACGCAAAGCTTGCTGATCAATTCGCTTGGGACACTTTTGTACAACCAAAACTACCTGAAGCTTTACCGTTCGGAAGCTGTTATGTTGGGCACACAAAGGGAGGTAAGCAGAGGGATTTTACTGACGGGGCAACTGGAATACGCCAATCACAAACAGTTGTACAACACAGCGATGCTGGATAAAATCAATAAAGACAACAATCTGACCTCCAACAACCCGCTGAACCCTGCTGCCGAAACCCAGTTGTTCCCGGAATATCAGTCTTTAACTTTCCGTGGCACAGCTTTGTTTACGTTTGACCAGCAATATACCACCCGCCCGGACGGCCGCTTTTATGAACCTTCCAAGTATCCGCAGATCAGGTTGAACTACCGTAAATCTTTCAGCGTTTTAGGTTCTGATGAAAATTACGATTATGGTTCGGTCAATATTTTTCAAAATAAGATCCGGCTCGGTTTATATGGCTATTCGTCCTTCTTAGTTTCTGCCGGCAAATTCTTCAACCGGAAAGAGGTTTTTTACCCGGACTATAAACATTTTTTGGGAAATCAAAGCTTAACTTTCAATCCTACGATCGGCGCATTTCACTTTCTTGACTTTTATCCGTACAGCACCAACAGGCAGTACCTGGAAGCACATTACGAACACAATTTCTCCGGCTTTCTGCTCAACAAAATACCTTTTATGCGCCAGTTTAAGTTAGAGGAAATTATTGGTGCCAATTACCTGACCCAACCTCTAAAACATGATTACACCGAGTTGTACATCGGTGTGCAGCGCTTTATTTTTCGGGTAGATTACGGCCTTGCTTTTGATGCAGGAAAAAAAGTACATCAAGGATTCAGGATTTATTATGGATTCTAATTAAAAAGGCACTTAACTTTTAAGGGGCAAAAGAAGCATACTTGTTTTTTTAGATATAAATTAGGTAACTACAAATTTGAACCTACCCATATTATGCAAAAGCCAGCTTTAAAGATATTATGCAAAATTGGCCTTATTACAGCTGTCGCGGTTTCCTTATATCAATTGTCTGACCTGTTATTGGTCTATCATTACTTTAGGTACGAATATTATATAACCGGAGTAGCTATTATTGCTTTAGCCACAGGTATTATCTTAACCAAAAGGCATTACCAGCATACAATGGTTACTAACAGTGATCATCCGATTGATAATTTAACCGTCAAAGAATTACAGGTTTTAAAACTTATTTATGACGGTAAAAGCAATAAAGAAATTGCAGTGTAAATTAACAATATGCTCAAAAAAGGTGAACATGTAGAGGGATCCCCTACGGAATTGCAGGTGCTACTTGATCAGAATGCTGAAGCGAATAATTTTTATGAAGGTTTATCCAAGTCCTATAAACAAGGTTATTCTGATTGGGTCGGATCCGCCAAGCAGGAAGAAACGCGTAAAATAAGGGCTGATAAAGCGATGGTCATGCTTACAAACAAGCAAAAAACGCTAAAGACTTAAACCCCAAATTATTTGTTGTGAATTTATTTTTAAAGGAATCCCTTATCTTTGCACTTCATTTTACGCTGATTGCAACAGTATCAATGTTGTTATGAATTATCAAACACTCCTTTATTACTGCTATTCTTCCATAGAAAATGCAGGGCAGTTTGCTGCGCACCATTTACAATTTTGTAAAAGCCTGAGCTTGGTCGGCCGCGTTATTGTGGCTGACGAAGGCTTGAACGGAACAATTTCGGGCATAAAAGAAGCATGTGAAACTTACATGCAAACGCTTCATGCAGATACCCGTTTTGCCAAAATTGATTTCAAAGTTGATGAGGTTGAGGAGCTTTCATTTGTAAAAATGCACGTCCGTTACAAGTCGGAAATTGTATATTCCGGTTTGCGCGACCCGAAAATGATCGACCCAAACAAGCAAACCGGCATCCACTTGAACCCAAAAGAGTTTCTGGAAATGAAAGACTGCGACGATGTAATTGTGCTGGATGTGCGTTCTAATTATGAGCACAATCTGGGCAAGTTCAAAAACGCAATAACTTTTGACATTGAGAATTTTCGTGATTTCCCGGACATGATCAACCAGCTTGTTTCTTTTAAGGATAAAAAGATCTTGACGTATTGCACCGGCGGCATCAAATGTGAAAAAGCTTCGGCCTTGCTGCTTCAAAATGGTTTTGATAACGTTTACCAGTTGCATGGCGGCATCATCAAATACGGAAAAGAAGCCGGCGGAAAAGACTTTGAAGGCAAATGTTATGTTTTTGACAACCGTTTGGCTGTTGATGTCAATTCTGTAAACCCGGTTGTGATTTCCCGCTGTTTCAATTGTGGTGCTGAAACACCAAAAATGATCAACTGCGCCAATCCTGAATGCAATGAGCATTTTACCCAATGTGATGAATGCGGCCGGAAACTGGACGGCTGCTGCTCTGATACTTGCAAAGCACATCCGCGGAAACGTGTTTACGATGGCACAGGCTATTATGTAAAAGTTCCGCAACTGGTAAATACATCGGCAAAAAAGCAAAAGCAGGTTCAGGTTTAGCGTTGTTCTTTTAGGGGATAATCAAAGTTTCATTCGGTTTATCTCCGGAAAACAACAATGCTTCTTTTAGGGCATAAAAATATGCGTTGAAAGCCTCACCCCGGCCCTCTCCGAAGGAGAGGGAGCCATAGTGTGCTACCTTTTCCATTTTTCGCCTTTCAGTCTTTTACCTTTTAATCTTTCCATTGTTTAATAAGGTTAGGCACTTTACTTCCCCTTTGAAGATGGTTAGGGGGATGACCTACAGTAGAAACCCGGATAAAAGAAACATCAGAAAAGATGCTGAACAAAATCTAAACAAACCCTAAGTCAAGGTAAACGTCTTTTTTTGATGCTTCTTTTACCGGCATAAAAGAAGCATCAACTTATCCGCACAAAAAATATTTGCTAAAATTGCATTGCTTCTTGTAATTAAAAGGAGATTGCTTTTTCCTGAATGAGAAAAATTATTGGTTCATGTTCTGTATGTCTTTTGGTATTGCTGCTGCTTTTTCAATTGGCAAAAGCCGACAGCATCCAGCCGATCGGTGCCCCTTTTGTTGATAATTATTCAAAAGGGGTTTATCAGGCCGGCAACCAAAACTGGGCGGTTACCAAAGATGTACGCGGAATTATGTACTTTGGTAATTCAGAAGGCTTATTGTCGTTTGATGGGAAATACTGGCAGCTTAACCGGATGCCAAACCGTCTAATTGTCAGGGCGGTGGCTGCAGATCAGAAAGATAAAATTTATGCTGGCGGTTTTGGCGAGTTTGGTTTTTGGAAATACAGCGGCACCAGCCAACTGACTTATCACTCGCTTGTTGGCTTAGTGCCAAAGCAATATCAGCCCAAAGATGAAATTTGGAAAATTTATGTTGACGGCAGCAAAGTGATCTTCCAGTCGTTTTCGGCTATTTTTATTTATGAAAACGGGCATATTGATGTAGTAAAAGCACCGCAATCTTTTCTTTTTCTTTTTAAAGCCGGACGTCGGTATTTTGTAGAAGTGCTTGCAAAAGGTTTGTATGAGCTGCAAGGAAAAAAATTAGTGCTGGTTGCCAACACAGCGCAATTGGGCAATACCGGAATATTGTCGGTCCTGCCGTTTAAGAAGAACAGTTTTTTGATCGGTACGGCAAAAAACGGTTTGTTTATTTACGACAGTTCAGGCATCAAACCCTGGAACACTAAGGCCAGTAGTTTTCTTAAAACCTATCAGATCAACAACGGAGCAGTGGTTTTGAACCATTATTATGCTTATGGAACGATTTTAAACGGCATCATCATTATTGATGAAAATGGTAACATCGTGCAGCAGATCAACAAAACCAGCGGTTTGCAAAACAATACGGTTTTAAGTGTTTTTACCGATCAGGAACAGAACCTTTGGGCCGGTTTGGACAATGGTATTGACCGGATCGAAATCAATTCGCCGCTTTACTTTTACTTAGATAAAACAGGCAAATTTGGTACGGTTTATACGAGCATTATTTATAAGGACAAAATCTATCTCGGCACCAACCAGGGCTTGTTTTACAGCGATTGGAACAGCAGCGGCAACCAGTTTTTTCAGCAATTTGATTTTAAACTAATCCCGGATTCGCAAGGCCAGGTATGGGATTTGGCTTTGATAGATGGCCAATTGTTTTGCGGCCATAATCAGGGGACTTTTTTAGTTGATGATACGCGCCTTAAAAAAATATCAGCAATAAATGGCGGTTGGATGATCACCAAACCTAATAATGCCCAACAAAATGTGCTTGTTCAGGGGACTTATACCGGCTTGGTCATTTACAGGAAAGACCAGCAAGGCAACTGGCATTTTGCTAACCGGGTAAATCATTTCGGTGATCCTTCCAGGTATGTGGAGCCGGACAAAGGAAATTTTTGGGTGGGGCACGCTTACCAGGGACTTTATAAATTAAACCTGACAGACGATTTAAAAGATGCAAAAAGTATCCGGTTTTACGATCAAAAAAATGGTTTGCCCGGCAATTATCATATCGGGATTTTTAACTTGGAAGGCCAGATTGTGTTTGCAACTGGTTTTGGGTTTTACAGGTATGACGAAATCAGCGACCGTTTTATAAAATACCAGCAGCTCAATAATATGTTGGGTTCATTTGCTTTTTCTAACAAAGTGATCAAAGCTGGCGATAAAAAATACTGGTTTATCAATCACGGAAAAATTGCACTGGCGGATTTAGTACAACCTGGACGTTTAAAAATAGATTCAAACAGTTTCAGCGAATTGAACGGACGGATGCTGCAGACTTATGAAAACATAAGCAGGATCAATGCCACGCTTTACCTAATCAGTCTGGATGATGGTTTTGGGATTTATTATACCGGAACTTCAGCAATTGCAGAACATTTGGTTTTACCGGATGTACTGATTAGAAAGGTAGAAAATACAGGCGATGCTATTGATGTAGTGGCAATTAGCGAAAAGAGTGATGTAAAAACAGTATTTCCATACCGTAAAAACAATTTGCGCATTTCTTATTCACTGCCGTATTATCGCCAGGTTAAAATCAGGTATCAATATCAGTTAGAAGGCTTTAGCAATGAATGGTCGGATTGGAACAGCCAAACACAAAAAGAATTTACAAACCTGCCAGCTGGTACTTATCAGTTTATAATCCGCGCACAGGTTAATGGTCAAATTACATCAGGTGAAGCCAGATATCAGTTTGTTATCCTGGCTCCCTGGTATGGCAGTACCTGGGCATACTTCTTTTATGCCCTGTTTTTTGTGCTGTTGATTTGGCAGTTGCGCAGTTATTATCAGCATAAATTAAAAACACACCAGGCCCTTATCCAGCAAAAGCTGCAAAAAGAAAAAGAAGAATATCTAAAACAGGAAGCTTTGACCAATCAGCAGCATTTGGTGGAGCTGAAGAACGAACAATTGCAAACCGAACTGGCCAATAAAGGCCGAGAGCTGACCAATTCGGCCATGAACATCGTTTACAAGAACGAGCTGATGCAAAAAATAAGGGAGGAACTCATTGCTTTACGGGACGAGAACGGGAAAAAGCTCTCTGCGGACAACTTGAAAAAGATCCAGAAGGTGATTGACGAAGGTAAAGTAGATGAACGCGACTGGAATTTATTTGAAACCAGTTTTAATGATACCCATGAAAGCTTTTTTAAAAAACTGAAAGTTGGCCACCCGGACTTAGTGCCAAATGATTTAAAGTTGTGTGCTTTTTTACGCATGAACATGAACAGTAAAGAAATTGCCTCCCTGCTCAACATCACTTTACGCGGAGTGGAGATCAGACGTTACCGCTTGCGCAAAAAACTGAATTTAGGGCACGATCAGAACCTGGTCGAGTTTCTCATGGGCCTTTAGATACTACATCATTACCTCTCTTTCCTGTTTTTTGAATTTGCAATACTGTTTTTAGAGGTAGTTTTTTTATGTTGAAAATCAAATTTCTTTTAGCATTGCCATTTGGGATTTATAGTGATAAACAAAGCATTGGCTTATTTTATCAAAATTGGTGTAGTAATGTTGAGTAAGTTTTTTTTGGATTATCTGATTGTAATTGGAGATTTACAGCTTTAAACCAATTAACAACCAATCAATACTTTATGAAAAAACTTTTTACCAACCTTACCGGTGCGGTACTTTTGTCTATTCTTTTGATCCATGCTTCTTTTGCACAACAAATTATTAAGGGAAAAATCACTGATGCAACATCAGGCGAAACCTTGATAGGTGTAAGCGTTTTGGTAAAAGGGACCACAACCGGTACAGTAACAGATGTGAATGGTATGTTCAGCATCAGTGCACCCAGTAATTCCACGCTTACTTTTACTTATATCGGTTATACTACCCAGGAAGTAGCAGTAACCGGCCAAACAGCGATCAATATTAAACTGGCTTCATCGGCAACACAACTAGCCCAAGTGGTGGTGATTGGTTACGGCACACAACGCAGAAAAGATGTAACCGGTTCGGTAGCAAGCGTAAATGGAGATCAATTGGCGCGCCAGCCAGTGCAAACACCAACCCAAGCACTGCAAGGCAAAGTAGCAGGTGTGCAGATTATTTCTTCCGGACAGCCAAACTCGCAGCCGCAGGTCCATATTCGGGGCACAGGTTCGGTTTTGGCTGGGGCCGAGCCATTGTATGTGGTTGATGGTGTGTTGACAGATGATATCCGTAACATCAACAATGCCGACATTATAAGTTTAGATGTGCTAAAAGATGCATCTGCCGCAATTTATGGTGTCCGGGGCGCGAATGGCGTGATCATCATCACCACCAGAAAAGGTAAAAACGGGCCACCCGTTGTCCGTTATGATGCAAATGCTGGTTTTAGCCAGCTTTCAAACAAGGTACAAATGGCTAATCGTGCCCAGTATGTTTCTTATTTAAACGATGCAGATCCGGGTAAAATCAAATCCAGTGATGCTGCGCCTTTAACCATTTCGGGCACTACCAATTGGTATAATGCCGTTTTGCGCCCGGCTTTTCAAATGAACCATAATATTTCTGTTTCGGGCGGATCTGATAAAAACGATTATTTTATCAGTGCCAATTATTTAACCAACGATGGTATCATACAAACTAATAATTTCCAGCGTTTTTCCCTGCGCGAAAACACAAGTGTTAACATCACCGATAAATTAAAGTTAAGTTCCCAGCTTTCTTTAACCCGGGGCGCAGAACGTGCTGTACCGCTTGGCGATACTTACAACAGCATTTATCGCGCAGCACCAATTATTCCATCGGTAGATGCCAATGGCAAATACGGTAATACTTCTGCCTGGGGAAATGTGGGCAACCCATTGTTGCAGATTGATAAAACCAATACTTTAAATATTGGTAACCGTGTTCAGGGGAATTTGGCGTTGGATTATAACCCGTTAAAATTCCTGAAACTGCATACGGCATTTAACGATGATGTAGTTTTTAATAACAATCGTTCTTACTTGTACCAATATCTTGCAGATGGGAGCACTTTTACTATTGGCGGCGGTAACCAGCGGCAAAACAATAGTGCATTAAGTGTTGAGCAGAACAATTCCTTCCATTATGTATGGGACAATACGGCAACTTATGATGAAACTTTCGGACAGAGCCATTTAACGGTATTAGGCGGTTATTCGATGGAGAAATACAGGTTTAACACCATTAGCGGAAGCCGTATTAACGTTCCTGCAAGTCCTGATGAATGGTTTTTAAATGTTGGCGATCCTAATTTAAGTGCGATAAGTGCCAACGGCGGCGATTTATACACGCGGGAATCCTATTTTACAAGGGCTAATTACAGCTTTGGCGGTAAATATTTGGTAAGCGGTACTTTTCGCAGGGATGGAAGTTCCAGGTTTAGTTCACGTTACGGTAACTTTTATACCGTTGGTGCAGGTTGGGTTGTGTCCGAAGAATCTTTTATGAAAAACCAACAGCTTTTTTCTAACTTAAAGTTAAGGGCAAGCTATGGCGAATTGGGCAATGATAATATAGGCACCGGTTTGTATGTTGTTACAGCATCAACCTATCTGCCTTATTACTTTGGCAATAACTTAGTTAATGCAAGTGTCATACAGGATATAAAAGACACTAATTTAAAATGGGAAACTACTGATCAGTTAGATTTGGGCATTGAGTACGGCTTTTTAGATAACCGTTTGACAGGTGAAGCCGATTACTATAATAAAAAGGTAAAAAACGCACTTACTTACGTTACCTTGCCAGGTATTTTTGGCGATCCCGATAATCAGTTTGTTACCAACGCAGCTTCTTACGAGAACAAAGGTTTCGAAGTGTCATTAAACTGGAGCGATAAAGTTGGCAGTAAATTCAAATATAGTGTTGGCGCTAATCTAAGTTATAATCAAAACAAGGTTACCGGTTTAAACGGCGGCCAGGCTTTGCAAGGCGGCGGCGTAGGCGGACAAGGTTTTGTTACCCGTACGGACAACGGACACTCAATTGCCAGTTTTTATGTATTGCAGGCAACAGGTGTTTTCCAAAACCAGGCCCAGGTTACTTCAGCACCAACTAATACTTATGAACCCAATAAAGTTGGTGGTTTAATGTACGCCGATATAAACCATGATGGAAAAATTGATGCCAACGACCGTATTTATGCAGGTTCTTATCAGCCTAAATTTTTTGGAGGCTTTAATTTAAGCATGAGTTATGGCAACTTTGATATGAATGCTGATTTTTACGGCAACTGGGGGAACAAAATTTACAACGGTAAAAAAGCTTTCCGTGTTAGCCCGGAAGATAACATAGAATCAAATTATGCCAATAACCGCTGGACACCTTCTAATCCTTCCAACACCAATCCTAATATCATTACGCAGTCAACTCCTGCATCAACCTATTTTATTGAATCAGGCGCATTCCTCCGTCTAAACAATCTTTCTTTAGGTTATACTATCCCGTCTGAATTATTAAAAAGGGCTAATATTTCAAGGCTACGTATTTTTGCAACCTCGCAAAATTTGTTTACAGCAAAACGATACAGCGGGTTTAGTCCGGAGTTACAAGGTTTAAGCGATAACACTTCTAATATTTTAGGTTCTGGTATAGAATTAGGTACTTATCCAACAGTCCGTACCTTTTCATTTGGCGTAAACCTTCAATTTTAATCATCAGCATCATGAAAAAGATATTTAACAAAAAAATAATTATTGTTACCGGCTGCCTGGCTTTACTATCAATAAGCTTTAACGGATGTAAAAATTACTTAGACGTCAACCCGCAAGGCCAAATTACACAAGCGCAAATAGCAATAGACCCTGTAGCAGCGCAAAGTTTGGTCACCGGTATTTATAACGTGTTTTACATCGGTGGTTTTTCCCCGGATATTGATAGTTTCCAGTTTGTGATCATGACGGATATTGCATCCGATGACGGAGATAAAGGAAGTTCGCCTACGGATTATGGTGATGCCCTGCAAATTGATAATTTACAAACCCCGGCAACAAACGGTGTGGTCAACAATGTTTATACCGGCCATTATCAGGGGATTGTACGTGCTAACCAGGCATTGGATAAACTGCAAAACGTAACGTTTGATGCTGCTACCAAGAACAAATTAATAGCCGAAGCAAGGTTTTTACGTGCTTATTTTTATTTCAATTTAGTACGGTTGTTTGGCGGTGTACCTAAATTAGACCGTGTACCAACCGTAGCCGAAGCGAACAATGCACAGTTTCAAACCCGTGCTACAGCGGCTGATATTTATGCTTTTATCATCAGCGACCTTGATTTTGCAGTAGCAAACTTACCTGATAAAGGCGCTACCGATGTTGGCCGTGCAACCAAAAGTGCAGCACAATCTTTAGAGGCAAAAGTTTACTTGTACATGAAAAACTACCAGAAAGCTTATGATCTTTCCCAAGCCGTAATTACGGGCGGAAAATATTCTTTGGTGAAAGATTATTCTTTGATCTGGCGGCAAAACGCAGTTAACGGCGATGGCGGCAACAACAATGCAGAATCTGTTTTCGAAATCCAGGCTGGTATAAACATAGATTGTTCTGCCGGGATTAATTTATATACGGTTTCGCAAGGGCCACGGGCAGGCGGAAAATATGGCTGGTCTGATCTGGGTTTTGGATTTAACAACCCATCTCAGAGTTTGGTAAATGAATACGAGGCAGGCGATGTCCGTAAAAACGGAACGATTATTTTTATCAATCCTACAACTGCCACTAATTCTGCCGGAACGGTTTTGTTTGATGGTTTTAGAATCCCAAGTCAGGATTCGGTACAAAACTCCCGCTACAGTTACAAAGCTTATCACAGCCGTACTTTAGAAAGCAATTGCGGCGGTAACACAGACAGGTTGCCGAAACAAGTACGGATTTTAAGGTATGCAGATGTGTTATTGATCAATGCTGAAGCTGCTGTACAATTAGGCAATACTGGCGCAGCAACCACTGACCTTCATCTTGTTCGGGCAAGGGCAGGTTTAGCAGATGTTGCGCCAACGCTAACGGCTATTTGGCACGAGCGCCGTGTAGAATTGGCTATGGAACATGACCGTTTCTTTGATCTGGTTCGCCAGAATGCCGTGCAGCCTGGCCGTGCAACTGCCGCTTTTGCAGCAGATGGGAAAACATGGTCTGCTACGAAGGCTTTATTCCCTATCCCTCAGGCACAAATTGATTTAAGCGGAGGAAAGTTATTGCAAAATCCGGGCTATTGATATTTGATTTCTTACAGCCGGAATAGCTTTTATTCCGGCTGTTTTGTTTGCTAAACACTTAAAATATGCTGCTAAAAAGAGTATCTGCCAATAAAACAGCAGTTAGTTTATTACTGCTGTGCACTGTTTTTATCACCCTTTTTTTATCAACTGCCCAAGCTCAGGTTAAAAAAAAACTAACGGACAGCCAACTGCTCGATACCATTCAATACCGCACTTTTCAATATTTCTGGCAAGGTGCAGAACCAATTTCCGGGATGGCGCACGAGCGTGTTCACATGGATGGTATTTATCCTGATAATGATCAAACTACCATTGCCACTGGTGCTTCCGGTTTTGGGGCGATGGCTATTTTGGTTGGGATGGAACGCCATTTTATTACCCGCAAACAAGGCACAGAACGTTTTGAAAAGATTGTAAATTTTTTAGAAAAGGCAGATCGTTTTCACGGAGCTTATGCGCACTGGATGCTGCCGGATGGAAAAGCAAAAGCATTCGGAAAAATAGATAACGGAGGCGATTTGGTGGAAACTTCTTTTTTGATGCAAGGCCTGCTTTGTGTTCGTCAATATTATGCAAATGGAACTTCCGCAGAAAAAAAACTGGCCGGCCGCATAGATAAAATATGGAAAGAAGTTGAATACAACTGGTACCGACAGGATGGCAAAAACGTTTTGTACTGGCACTGGTCGCCTCAATTTGCCTGGATCGAAAACTTCCCGGTACAGGGTTACAATGAATGTTTGATCTTGTATGTGCTGGCGGCATCTTCTCCAACGCATACTATCCCTGCAGCAGTTTATCATGAAGGCTGGGCAAGGAGTGGCGGCATCGAAACCAGCATCAAGCCTTATGGCTACCTCATTACTTTAAAACATAATGTAGCGGCGGGAGACTATGTTGGCCCGTTGTTCTGGGCGCATTATTCTTACCTTGGCCTCAATCCGAAAGGTTTAAAAGACCAATATGCCGATTACTGGCTGCACAACACCAATCACACAAAAATCAACCGCGCTTACTGCCTTCAAAACCCAAAACATTATCTGGGTTATGGTGCTAATTGCTGGGGCTTGACCGCCAGTTATTCTGTCAACGGTTACGCTGCACATAATTCTAATATTAAAGACGATCTTGGTGTGATTTCCCCAACGGCCGCCATTTCTTCTTATCCTTACACCCCAAAAGAATCTATAAAAGTGATCCGCCATTTGTATGAAGATTTGCGCGATAAAGTTTGGGGCAAATATGGTTTTTATGATGCCTTTAGCGAAACGGCCAACTGGTATCCCAAAAAATATCTGGGCATTGATCAGGGGCCGGAAGTGGTTATGATTGAAAACGGACGTTCCGGGTTGCTTTGGAAACTATTTATGAGCTGCCCGGAAGTAAAGCAGGGATTGAAAAAGTTAGGTTTTACAAGTCCGAATATTAATTGATAGAATGAAAAAAAGTCTGCTGTTTTTAATACTTCTTTTACCGGTCAATTTTCTATGCCTTAAAGCTTTTGCTCAGGTTAATTATAAACCCAATAATGAAATTGAGGCATTTAGAAAACTCGACAGCACAAATCCTCCCCCAAAAAATGGTATTTTATTTATTGGTAGTTCATCGTTTACAAAGTGGAAAGATCTGGAAAAAACGTTTGCCTCTTACCAAGCCATCAATCGTGGTTTTGGCGGTTCTACTTTAACAGATGCGGTTTATTATGTAAATGATCTGGTAGGTACTTACCAGCCAAGGCAAATTGTGGTTTACAGCGGCGAAAACGATATTGCTTACAGCAATGTTCCCGCCGATACTGTTCTGCATCGTTTCGGAACCTTGTTTACGCTGATCCGCCAAAAACTCCCATTCGTTCCAATTGCTTTTATTTCGATCAAGCCAAGTCCAAGCCGCGCCGAATTCCAACAAACTGTAATTGAATCAAATAAACTAATTAAAAAGTATCTTCGCGGGCAGCAAAAAACTGCTTTTATCAATGTTTATAGCCGTATGTTGGACAAGAAAAAGCAGATGCGGCCGGAACTTTATATTGCCGATCAATTGCACATGAACGAAAAGGGCTATCAAATCTGGACGAAAGCGATCAAACCCTACTTAATTAAACCCTAATTTTTGTATGAAAAAAAGTACTTTATACTTCACTTTAATCCTGTCTTTAACTTTTACCGATGCTGTTTTTAGCCAGCAAAAAAAGGTATCAACCGTTAATTCAAATCCCCAGCAAATGAACCAGTTTGTTGCTGCTTTGATGAAGAAAATGACGCTGGATGAAAAGATCGGACAACTGAATTTACCTAGTTCCGGCGATTTTACAACCGGAACGGCCAGCAATAGTGGCATCGAGCAAAAGATAAAAGCCGGGCAGGTTGGTGGTTTGTTCAATATTAAATCTGTAGCAAAAATTCGGGCAGCACAACAATTCGCAGTTGAAAACAGCCGGTTAAAAATCCCGATGATCTTCGGTATGGATGTGATCCATGGTTACCAAACCGTTTTTCCGATCCCTTTGGGTTTATCTTGTAGCTGGGATATGCCGGCCATCGAAAAAAGTGCACAAATTGCTGCTTCTGAAGCCAGTGCCGATGGTATTTGCTGGACATTTTCGCCGATGGTGGATATTTCCCGTGACCCGCGCTGGGGCCGCATGTCTGAGGGTTCTGGTGAAGATCCATATCTCGGTTCTCAGATTGCAAAGGCGATGGTAAAAGGTTATCAGGGAGAAAACTATTCTCAATCCAACCGTATTATGGCTTGCGTAAAACACTATGCTTTGTACGGAGCAGTAGAAGCAGGGCGGGAATACAATACTGTGGATATGAGCCGTGTACGGATGTTTAACGAATACATGCCGCCATACAAAGCAGCCGTTGATGCAGGTGCAGGAAGCGTAATGGCTTCTTTTAACGAAGTGGACGGCATACCGGCAACAGGCAATAAATGGCTGCTAACGGATGTGCTGAAAAAACAATGGGGTTTCAATGGTTTTGTGGTTACCGATTTTACGGGCATCAACGAAATGACGGCTCATGGCATGGGCGACCTGGAGCAAGTTTCGGCATTGGCATTAAAAGCCGGTGTAGATATGGATATGGTTGGCGAAGGCTTTCTTACCACCTTAAAAAAATCTTTGGCACAAGGAAAAGTAACGCAGCAGGACATTGACCAGGCCTGCCGAAAAATCCTGGAAGCCAAATACGAACTGGGCTTGTTTTCCGATCCTTACCGTTTTTGTAATGTGAAAAGGGCACAAACCGAAATTTATACAGAAGCCAATCGAAAAGCTGCCCGGGAAATTGCAGCAAAAAGCTTTGTTCTGCTGAAAAACCAAAACCAAATTTTACCGCTTAAAAAAAGCGGGACAATTGCTTTGATCGGCCCGCTGGCTGATGCAAAAGAAAACATGTCGGGCACGTGGAGTGTTGCTGCTGATCCTACAAATTACAAATCTTTAATTACCGCTTTGAAAGATGCGGCGGGAAACAAAGCTAAAATTGTGTACGCCAAAGGTTCTAACCTCGATGCTGATTCTGCCTTTGAAGCACGGGCGACACTATTTGGAAAAACCTTGCACCGAGACCTGCGATCTGCCGATGAGATTTTAAAAGAAGCTTTAAGAACAGCCGAAAAAGCAGATGTAATTGTAGCTGCCGTTGGCGAATCCGCAGAAATGAGCGGCGAAAGCAGCAGCCGAAGCAATATCCAGGTTCCAAAAATCCAGCAGGATTTAGTGCAGGCCTTATTAAAAACCGGAAAACCGGTTGTGCTGGTTCTGTTTACCGGCCGTCCGTTGGATTTAAGTTGGGAAAGTAAAAACGTACCTGCCATACTAAATGTGTGGTTTGGCGGATCAGAAGCAGGCGATGCCATCAGCGATGTTTTGTTTGGAAACGTAAACCCCTCGGGAAAACTGACCGCTACTTTTCCGCAAAATGTTGGCCAGGTGCCATTGTATTACAACCATAAAAATACCGGTCGGCCGCTGGGCGAAGGCCAATGGTTCCAGAAGTTCCGTTCCAATTACTTAGATATTTCCAATGATCCGCTTTATCCTTTTGGTTTTGGGTTGAGCTATACTTCTTTTACCTATGAAAAACCGGTGCTGGACAAAAGCCAGATCCGCAAAACAGATCAATTGCATGTAAATGTAAAAGTAACCAACAACGGAGATTTTGATGGCGAAGAAGTGATTCAGTTGTACGTCCAGGATTTAGTGGGTTCGATCACCCGACCGGTCAAAGAGTTGAAAGCTTTCCAAAAAATCTTCCTTAAAAAAGGGGAAAGCCGCAACGTACAATTTACGATCACCAATAACGACTTGAAGTTTTACAATTCAGAATTGAAGTTTGATTCGGAACCCGGGGATTTTAAAGTTTACACCGGCACCAATTCAAAGGATGTAAAAGAAGCATCGTTTACTTTGTTGCCTTAAACTTCGGTTTCCGGTGGCGGGTTTCCGGTTTCCGGTTTAGGTATACTTTTCATTTGGAAGCGGGGCTTGTAAACAGGCTTCGCTTCTCCTGCTTTAGGTTCCGGGTTTTCGGTTTCCGCTTCTGATTCTTTAGTTCCCGTTTCCGGTTTTACGTTTAGAGATACTGTTTTTACCGGCTCTTTTTTGATGTTTTGCATATTAAAACGAGGCTTAAATGCAGGTTTTGTAGTGGGTTCTGTTGCAGGTTGTGTGTTCTCCGTTGCCGGTTTTGGTTCAGTTGACGGTTCTAAATTTTTGTTTTCAGGTTCAACTGCAACTTCCGGTTTTTTAATATTTTTTGCGTTGAAACGAGGCTTAAATGCTGGTTTTGGAATGTCAAATTCCGGCTTATCTTCAATGATGGTTTTTTCAATTTCCGCTAAAGAAACATCCTGTTCGGGTACATTTTCTTCCACTAAATCCGGTAAATTATCTTCTTTAAATTTTGGCCTTTCAATTGCTTCGTTCAGATTTTGTGCGGCTGCAACAGCTATTCCCTGAATGGCCATTTGCGAAATGGCTCCTGCCTGGACCGCATGTGGTTTTGGTTTTTGTTGAAGCGGATAAGCGCGGCGCAAATTGTTGAACCAATATTTTTTGGTGTGGTCGAAGCTTTTTTCGCCCATCAACGGATAGTGCTTGCCAAATTCTGCAAATAAAGCTGGCTCAGCGATTTTAAACTGCGCAATATCTATTTTTTTCTTGAAAAAAAATTCTTCAAATGTCAACATCAATCTTCAGCAGTCGGAGAGGTTATGGTCTTAAAATACTTCAAAAGTGTTGGAATGCAATTTTTAATTTAATCTTGACTCTAAATTTTCCAACCGTTTAATAATTTTATCGTTAATTATCATCTGCTGGTCAAACTGTTTAAGCGAACCTTCCATAAAAGCGGTTAAAACTTCTACTTGTGTATTCAACGCTGCCGACTGACGTTCCAATATTTCAGAATGTTGATCCAGTTTCTGCAGCATGTCTGCAATTATTCCAAGCAAATCTTTGTCGGCCATTTCCGTAGGTTTAGATAACTAATATACTGTTTTTATCGCAAAAAAAAGATTACTCCGCCATATTGTGGTAAACGGCTTGCACGTCATCGTCTTCTTCCAGCTTGTCAATCAGTTTTAGTACATCGGCTGCCTGTTCTTCCGTTACATCATGATGTGATTGTGCGATACGCTCCAACTTTGCACTTTTTGTTTCGATGCCTTTTTCTTCCAGCGCTTTCTGCATCTTGCCAAAATCCTCATAAGCGGTATGGATCACAGCCAGATCGTTTCCTTCCTCATCCGTTTCCACAAATAAATCTTCCAGACCTGCATCAATCAGTTCCAATTCCAATTCGTCCAAATCCACATCTTTCGGCTCAAAAGTAAACACTGATTTCCTGTTGAAAATAAAATCCAACGAACCGGTTTTGCCAAGCGATCCATTGGTTTTAGTGAAATAGCTGCGCACATTGGCCACCGTTCGGTTGGTATTATCGGTAGCAGTTTCTACCAAAACGGCTACGCCATGCGGCGCATAACCTTCATAAACAATCTCTTCGTAATTGCTTTCGTCCTTGCTGGTGGCACGTTTAATGGCTGCTTCCACGCGGTCTTTCGGCATGTTTACGGCTTTGGCATTTTGCATCACCGTTTTTAACCTGGAATTCGTTTCCGGACTACCGCCGCCGGCTTTTACCGCCATTACAATTTCTTTCCCTAAGCGTGTAAACTGTACGGCCATTTTGGCCCATCTTTTAAATTTTCTTTCTTTCCGGAATTCAAATGCTCTTCCCATTTATGTTTTTAGTTAGTGGCCGACAGCCAATAGCTGTCAGCTTTCAGCTCAATCTTCCCCAAAGGTAAAAAATTGCGTTTAAACGTTTTGGTTTTGATGATACGGATGCTTCTTTTATCACCTAAAAATTGGTGTTGTTCAACAATTAATTTTGATTTCCGTTTAATGTTTCCTGGCCCGAATCATTATCAGCTTTGTAATTTGAGAGCAGATAGTCCTTTATCTGATAAACATCATTTAAAAATTCTGTACTTTTGTTTTTAATAAAAAAAACAATTAACATGGGCAAAAGAAACACCAAAATATCTGAAGAAGCTCAGCCATTATTTTCTGGACACAAATCATATTCTATAGCAGAAATTATGTCAGCCGGTGGCACTACTGCTTTTGCAAATAAACTGGGAAAACGTCCGCAAGACATAGAAGGCCGGTTAAAAAAACTACCTGATGATGCTTTTCTTACCGATGACGAAGTAACACGTGCTTTGGAAACGTTAAATAAGGGCAAATGAACTTATTGCTTGATACAAACATCCTAATTTATTTTACAAAATACCGAAACCTTCAACTGCTAACACAAACGATTAACCCCAACAGTCAGAAAGTTTTCGTGTCTGTTGTTTCTATCGGAGAGCTAAAATCAATCGCTTTGCAGAATAGTTGGGGAGCAAGGAAGTGGCAGGTGATCAACGAATTATTAGATGAAATGATTATTGTTGAGCTTAACAAAAGCCTTGCTGATACCTACGCTGAAATTGATGCTTTTTCGCAATGTCGAAGTCCTTCTTACGCAAATTATCCTTTCATTACACCAAGAAATATGGGCAAGAATGACTTGTGGATAGCATCAACTGCCGCATTGCTTGGTTTGAAATTAGTAACAACAGATGCTGATTTTAATCATTTGCACCAGGTATTTATGGAGGTTGAATACATAAAGGCTGAGTTACTAAAATGAAATAATTGGCTGATTGCTTTTGAGGTTTCTGCCTCGTATTTCTGCCGTCTAATTCTTCTTGAGCAAAAGCAAAAATTTATTCATATTTGGGTAATTTAAAAATCCATATTTATAGTTTAAAGCAAAATGAAAGTAGCTGTAGTAGGCGCCACGGGTTTGGTGGGAACGAAAATGTTGCAGGTTCTGGCAGAACGCAACTTCCCGGTAACAGAATTAATTTTGGTGGCATCAGAAAAGAGCATCGGCAAAGAAGTTACTTTTAAGGGAAAAGCTTATAAAGTAGTTTCTGCAGAAACTGCGATCAGCCAAAAACCGGACATCGCTTTGTTTTCTGCCGGGGGAAGCACTTCCTTACAGCAGGCTCCGCTTTTTGCAGAAGCTGGTATTACCGTGATCGATAACTCATCTGCCTGGCGGATGGACCCGACCAAAAAACTGGTTGTACCGGAAGTGAATGCCGGTGTTTTAACTCCGGAAGATAAGATCATTGCCAATCCAAATTGCTCGACAATACAAATGGTGGTGGCTTTAAAACCGCTGCATGATGCTTACCAGATTAAACGCGTCGTGGTTTCTACCTATCAATCGGTAACCGGGACAGGCGTAAAAGCGGTTGAACAACTAATGAACGAAAGAAAAGGTATTGACGGACCGATGGCTTATCCGTATAAAATTGACTTAAATGTTTTGCCTCAGATTGATGTTTTTACCGAAAACGGCTATACCAAAGAGGAAATGAAAATGGTGAACGAAACCAAAAAGATCATGGGCGACGACAACATCCGGGTTACGGCAACAACTGTTCGTATCCCAGTGATGGGCGGCCACTCGGAAGCGGTAAATGTGGAGTTTGAAAAGGATTTTGATTTGGCAGAACTAAAATCCATCTTGGAAAAAGCACCTGGAATTGTTGTGGTGGATGATGTAGCAAACCTGAAATATCCAACGCCGCTGGACGCACACGAAAAAGACGAAGTTTTTGTGGGAAGGATCCGCCGTGACGAAACGCAGCCCAATACGTTAAACTGCTGGATTGTTTCTGATAATTTAAGAAAAGGTGCGGCAACCAATGCCGTACAAATCGCTGAATATTTGATGGCAAACCATTTGATTGGTCAGCCGGAAGAAATAGAGGGATAAAAACAGCATCCAAAATTGTTAAGGGCGGTAAGAAAATCTTATCGCCCTTTTTTACTGATAAAAACAGCATGATCTCTATTACACACCGTGTTTTTCTGGAAGTAGCCGCTCATTTAAGTTTTTCCAAAGCTTCCAAAGCTTTGTTTATCAGCCAACCTGCAGTAAGCAAGCAGATCAAAATTTTAGAAGATCAGTACAAATTAGCTTTGTTTGAACGCAAGGGAAATTCTATCCTGATTACGGAAGCGGGAGAAAAACTTTACCGCTATCTGCTGGAAGCCCGGGAAATTGAGAAGAAAATTGAATTTGATCTGTTGACGTTAAGCAAAGGTGCCCATACTTCGGTTTTTTTAAAATTAGGTGCCAGTACAACGCTTGCTTTGTATATTTTACCGTCCATTTTATCAGGCTTTCAGCAAAAATTCCAGAACGTTGATGTACAGTTGGTGAACCGGAATTCTGAAAATGTGATGAACGCACTATTGAACCACGAAATTGATGTCGGCATTATCGAAGTGGAAAATAAGCTGACCACCGTTTCTTACCAGCATTTTATGAATGATGAAGTGATTGCGGTTTGTTCCGGGAAAAGTGCTCTGGCAGGAAAAAGTTTAATCTTAGAGGAGTTAAAAAAAATTCCTTTAGCGCTTCGTGAACGCGGTTCCGGTACTTTAAATGCGCTTTTACATGCTTTGAATAGCCATAATTTTAAGCCATCAGACTTAAAAGTTAAAATTAGATTAGGCGGAACGGAAGCGCTTAAAAATTTTTTATTGGCTGATGAATGCCTTGGGTTTTTGCCGCGTCCTTCTATCTTACGTGAATTAAATTCAGGTGAACTGGTAGAAGTGCCGGTTGATGGTTTAGCGATCAAACGAGAATTTTATTTTATCCGCCGTAAAGGAAGCGAAGAGTATGGTTTAACCAAGGAATTCATTCGTTATTGTGTACAATCATTATAACTATTTGATATAGCTCATCAAATAATAGTATAAACATGGTAATAATGCAGCAACTACTTTTGTTGTATGCAAACATCGATACAAAGCATTTCCCTCGCTACAAATTTAACCTGCTCCCGTTGTAAACAAAGTTATGATATTCATCAGCTGCAAACTTTTTCGTCCTGTTGCACTAAGCCTTTTTTAGTAGAATATGACCTTTCTGCCGCTCCGCAAAAAGAGGAATTAAAAAACAGAAGGCTGGATATGTGGCGCTACCAGGAGTTCCTGCCAGTTTTTGAACCTGAAAATATCGTAACATTAGGGGAAGGCTTTACACCGACAAGGCTTTTTGATACCACAGAAAATGTTGAAATTTATTCAAAAGACGAAAGCTATAACCCTTCCGGTTCTTTTAAGGCCCGCGGAATTGGTATGGCGGTTTCTAAAGCGAAAGAATTCGGGATTACGCATTGCATCGTTCCAACTGCCGGCAATGCAGGCGGCGCGCTGGCTGTTTTTTGTGCAAAAGCAGGCATCAAAGCAACGGTTGTAATGCCAAGCCATACACCTGCTATTTTTATCCAAGAATGTGAGTTGCATGGTGCCGAAGTGATTTTGATTGACGGATTGATCAGTGATTGTGCAAAAAAAGTAACAGAAATCAAAAAAGAAACCGGTGCTTTTGATATTTCTACCTTAAAAGAACCGTACCGGATAGAAGGAAAAAAAACAATGGGTTATGAAATTGCCGAACACTTTAACTGGCAATTGCCCGATGTGATTATTTATCCGACCGGCGGCGGCACGGGTTTGATCGGGATCTGGAAAGCTTTTATGGAAATGCAGCAAATGGCTTGGATAGATGGTAAACTGCCACGTATGGTTGCCGTGCAATCCGAAGCTTGCCAGCCGGTAGTTAAAGCCCATGCTGTTTTTACCGGCAAAAAAAATGTGTACGAGCATCCGTCAGCTTCTGTAGCCAATGGTTTGGCCGTTCCTTTTCCTTTCGGGATGGATTTGATGATGGAAGTTTTAACCGCATCCAACGGAACAGCTCTTGCCGTAAGTGAAGAAGACATTATCAGCACAACAAAAAAAGCTGCACGGGAAAAAGGCGTTTTACTGGCTCCGGAAGGTGCCGCGGTTTGGAAAGCGGCACAAAACCTAATTGAAAAAGGCTGGATCAAAGAAAATGAGAAAGTGCTGATCTTGAATACCGGGACAGGTTACAAGTATCTTGACAATATTATTGCACGACCGAACTGTTAAATCTCCTTCTGCCTAAAACTAACTTTCCGGCTGGCTGTATGTATTAAAGGCAATAAAAGAAGCCTTTTTTCTAATTTAAAAATAAAATATCATGGTTGATTTAAGTAATAAAAAAGTAGCAATATTGACCGAAGAGGGTTTCGAGCAAGTAGAATTGACGAGTCCGCTTAATGCTTTAAAAGAAGCCGGTGCAACAGTGCATATAATTTCTCCGGAAGGCGGTGAAATTAAAGCCTGGGACAAAACCAACTGGGGAATTACGATCAATGCAGACAAAAAACTATCTGATGCCAATCCTGACGATTATGATGCATTGGTGCTTCCGGGAGGTGTTTTAAATCCCGACAGATTGCGCCAGGACAAAGATGCCGTAGCTTTTGTGTCCGCGTTTTTAGATGAAGGCAAACCAGTTGCAGCAATTTGTCATGGTCCGCAAACCCTGATTGAAACCGGAATGATCAGCGGAAGAAAAATGACTTCTTACCCATCTTTAAAAACAGACCTGAAAAACGCAGGTGTAAATTGGGTTGATGAAGAAGTGGTGTCCGACAAAGGGTTGGTCACCAGCCGCACTCCGGCAGATTTGCCTGCTTTCAACAAAAAAATGATTGAAGAAATAATGGAAGGAAAGCACCAGGTACCAGAAGTGCATCATTCTCCCGGACAGGAAATTTTGTAAAAAAACACTGGTAAAAACAGTATCGAAAAAGCAGGATAATATTTGTCCTGCTTTTTTGTTTGGAGAAGTTTTCAGCCATAGGCCTTGCAAATAATGAAATGGTGATACGAAGGTTTTTTAATCCAACTCATTGTAAAAAGGTTTAATTTTGATTTTCAAATTGGCGACGTTGCGGTTCTATTGGCTGACAGCTGATTGCTAAAAGCTTACAGCCTTATGAAAAAAGCCATCATCATCGGTGCCGGAATTGCCGGGATTGCTACTTCCATCCGATTGGCGGTTCAAGGTTTTACGGTAGAAGTTTTGGAAGCGAACTCTTATTCGGGAGGAAAACTTTCGGAAATCAAGTTGGATGGTTTTCGCTTTGATGCCGGGCCGAGCTTGTTCACCATGCCGCAATATGTGGACGAGCTTTTTGAACTGGTCGGCGAAAAACCCGATGCTTCTTTTACTTATCAAAAGTTGGCAATGGTTTGCCGTTATTTTTATCCTGATGGTACAAGTCTGGATGCTTTTAGTGATGCCGGTGCTTTTGCAGAGGAGATTAGCCGGAAAACAAGCGATCAACCTAAAACAATTAAAAAATACTTTGAGAACAGCAGCCGGATCTACAACATCACCAATCATGTTTTCCTGGAAAAATCGTTGCACCGGTTATCCACTTACCTCAACTTCAAAACTTTAAAATCAGTTTTGCAATTATCCAAGATTGATGCTTTCCAGTCTATGCACCAGGCGAACAATGCTTTTTTTACCGATCCAAAAATGGTGCAGTATGCTGATCGATATGCTACTTACAACGGTTCCAATCCTTATCAAGCACCGGCAACTTTAAACGTTATTCCACATCTGGAACAGCATTTTGGCGCTTATTTTCCAAACGGGGGCATGTATCAGATTACATTATCGCTGGCTGCGCTGGCAGAAAGATTAGGCGTAAAATTTCATTATAATTCTCGGGTAGAAAAAATCGTTATCGAAAAAAGGCAGGTAAAAGGAGTAGTGGTGAAAAGGAGCGAAGAGCGGGGAAAGGAGACCGGGGAGCGGAGATCGGAGGGCGAGGATTGGAGAGCGGAAACAATAGCAGCAAATCTGGTTGTTTCTAATATGGATGTGTATTTCACTTATCAAAAACTGCTGGCTGGTCATCCTAAGTTATTGCCCAAACGGATTTTAAAACAGGAGCGGAGCAGTTCGGCATTGATTTTTTACTGGGGAATTAAAAAGGTTTTTCCACAATTAGATTTGCATAATATTTTTTTCAGTGCAGATTATCAAAAAGAGTTTGAGCACATCTGGAAGGAAAAGAATATTTACCATGATCCTACGGTTTACCTCAATATCACCTCAAAGTTTTTACCGGCCGATGCGCCGCGAGGTTGCGAAAATTGGTTTACCATGATCAATGTCCCATCTGATCAAGGCCAGGACTGGGACAAGATGATTGCGGAAGCGCGGGAAAATATCATCCTAAAACTGTCTAAAGCTTTAGGAGAAGATATTGGCCAATTGATTGTTTGCGAAAGTGTGCTTGATCCGTGCAGCATCGAAAGTAAAACCTCATCTTACCAGGGTTCGCTTTATGGCACGAGTTCCAACAGCCAGTTTGCGGCTTTTTTGCGCCATTCCAACAAATCCTCCAAAGTAAAAAACCTGTTTTTTTGCGGCGGAAGCGTGCATCCTGGCGGCGGTATTCCGCTGGCTTTGCTTTCTGCAAAAATTGTAAGTGAGTGGATTGGCAATTAAAAATTAGAAACAATTTTTGCTGCTGATTGTCTTTTAAGCAAATTAAACAAATCAAAAATCATAAAAATGGCAACTTCAAAATCTAAAACTGCGCCTAAAGCAGAACGCACACCGAAAGAAGAAAGTGCATTGAAAGAATTGTTCACCGATGAGCTGAAAGATATTTTATGGGCTGAAAACCAATTGGCAACGAGCTTGAAAAAATTAGCAGAAGCATCTACTTCTGAAGAATTAAAAAGTGCTTTTGAAACTCACTTGACTGAAACAGAAGGACAAATCGAGCGTTTAAAACAGGTTTTTGAATCCATCGGCGAAGAAGCAGAACCTAAAAAATGCGAAGCAATGGCTGGCTTGGCCAAAGAAGCCGAAGAATTGATCAAAAGTACAGAAGAAGGCACAGAAGTACGCGATGTGGCTTTGATTTCTGCTGCACAAAAATGTGAACATTATGAAATTGCAACTTACGGTACTTTAAAAACGCTGGCCGGCGTATTAGGCTTTACCGAAGCACAAGGATTATTAGAAGAAACTTTGGCAGAAGAAAAGAAAGCCGATCACTTGCTAACGCAAATTGCAGAAGGCAGCGTAAATGAATCTGCTAAAAACGAAAACTAATAATTTTTTGTTTTTTAAAGATGTAAAGGGGCTATTGGTAAAACAATGGCCCTTTGCTTTTAATAAATTTTTAACCAAACTGCTTTTTTTAGCGCTTTTAATAAAAATAGCTATACTTGCTTGTATGGGTTTTTTGGAGATACAAGGTTTAGGCAAAGTACACTATCACGAATATGGCAGCGGAAAAAAATTGCTGTTTGCTTTTCATGGTTATGGTTTGAACGGAAAACAATTTGATGTGCTCGAACAATCGCTCCTTCAGCAATATCATATTATCGGTTTTGATCATTTTTTTCACGGGACTTCAACTTTAAATGAGGTAAAAGAAGCAACGGTAGTGAACGGCATGCAGCCCGAATTTTTAAATGCTTATGTGGAAACGTGGTTTAAACAGTTTGGAGAACAACGGTTTTCGCTGATCGGATATTCCATAGGAGCAAATATGGCGTTGTTTTTAGTAGAACAATTTTCAGGATATGTGGATGAAATTATCCTGATCGCGCCGGATGGTTTGGTTTTGCACAAAGGTTTCCATTTTCTGCGTACTTCTTTTATAGGCCAAAAATTGTTTAAAAAACTCACTTACAGCGATTGGATGATGGTGCGTGCTTTAAAGCTTTTAAAGCAGGTAAAAATTATAGATCACAGTTTATATGCTATTGCCTCTCGCGAAATCGATACACCGGAAAAACGGCTGGATGCTTATTTAACCGTCAATTTTTTTAAAACTATCCGTCCGGATATTGAGCGGATTGCTGCCTTGATCAATCAAAACCATATCCGTTGCCGTTTATATTTCGGCCAGTACGATAAGCTGTTCCCATCCGGCAACAGCAAAAAGTTCATCAGTTTATTGGCCCGGCCTGAATTGTATGTGTTGCCTTTAGGACATTGGCTGGTAACAGATGAACTAGATCAATATATTGCTAAACAAACCGCATGATCACCAGTAAAAGGCATCATTTATTTTACAAATGGTTTTTGCCTTTTATGCGCTGGCGGATGCTGCGAATTTTCCAAAAATTGACTTTGTACAACCACATTGAGATCAAGCCAAATCATTCCATACTTCTTTTATGCAATCATTTTAGTTGGTGGGATGGTTTTCTGGCAGCCTATCTCCAACACTTCATCTTTCATAAAAAAATTTTTACAATGATGCAGGAAGACCATTTGCAGCAGCGGATGTGGCTGCGGCATTTAGGCTCATTTTCTATCAGCCGCACTTCCCGCGATATGTTGACATCGATGAAATATGCTGCCTTACAGTTGGACAACCCTGAAAATGCAGTAACCGTTTTTCCGCAGGGTGCATTAGAATCCAACCATAGTTCTGAAATCAGGATCGAAAAAGGCATCAGTTACCTGGTTAAAAATATTAAAGGAAATTGCCAAATTGTGTATGCTGCTGCTTTTGTCGATTATTTTGAAAGCTTTAAACCAACAGCTTATTTCCACTTGCTGGATTGCGGCACCAATCAGGATTTTACTTTGGAACGATTGACCAAACAGATCAACGGATTTCATCAGCAGGCTTTAAAAAACCAGGTCAATATCAGTCATTAAAAATTATAGTGGTAAAAGAAGCATGATCATAAATAAGAGTAACTGGTTGATATTCAACTATTTTTCCTGGTATATCAGTAACAGTGTAAGGAAGCATTATCATCATATTAAGTATGATAAAATAGAATTTGACCCGGAAAGATCAGTTTTATTGATTGCAAACCATTATAGCTGGTGGGATGGGTTTTTATTTTTTCATTTAAATAAGCTTTTTTTTAAAAAGAAATTTCATATCATGGTATTGGAAGAAACAATTATTAAACATGGTTTTTTAAAATACGTGGGTTCCTTTTCCGTTTCAAAAGGTTCAAAAAGTATTTTAGAAACGTTAAAATATGCCGGTAGTTTATTGGATGACCCTCAAAATCTGTTGCTGATTTTTCCGCAGGGGAAATTGTATTCTAATTTTATTGATAAAATTAATTTTGAAAAGGGTTTGGAACGATTGGTTCGTTATAGTCAGCAAAAGTTCAATTATATTTTTGCCGCTTCTTTTACCGAAGATTTTACTGCGCCAAAACCTACTGCTTTTATCTATCTAAAAAGTGCGGATGCAACAAAATTTGCCAATCTTGCGGCTGTTTCTTTGGCGTATCAGCAGCACTATCAGCATTCAAAAATGGTGCAAACCGCAATTGTTAAATAATGGCTATCCTGTTTTGTTACCTCATTTATTTTTTCCTGATCCTGCGGTTTTGCGTTACGCTTTTCAACTTCATTTCCAATCCAAAACTGACCAAAGTTTCTCATCAATATCATGATCTTGTTTCTGTCCTCATCCCGGCCCGCGACGAAGAAAAGAACATATTGACTTTGTTGCAATCCATTAAAAACCAGGACTATAAAAACATAGAAGTGCTGATTCTGGACGACCATTCCAGCGATGAAACCTATACGCTTTGCGAAGGTTTTGCCCGAAAAAACCCGGAGTTTAAAGTCATCAGCGGTAAGCAATTACCTAATGACTGGCTGGGGAAAAACTATGCCTGCCACCAGTTGGCGCAGCAGGCAAAAGGAAAATATTTACTGTTTTTGGATGCAGACGAAGAGATTTATGACGGGCTGCTCAATAGCTCCGTTTACCGTACAAAAGTGCACCGGTTGACATTGCTAAGCCTTTTTACCAACCAGGTAATGCTTAGTTTTGGTGAAAAATTAGTTGTTCCGCTAATGCACTTTATGCTGCTGAACCTGCTGCCGCTGCGCTTGATCTATCTTTCTAAAAATCCGGCTTTTGCTGCTGCCAGCGGTCAGTTTATGTTTTTTGATGCCGAGAAATATCATCAGCATCAATGGCATCAAAAGGTTAAGGGCCAAGTAGTTGAAGATGTTGAAATAATGAAAATAGTAAAACAAAACGGATTAAAAGGGGAAGGTTTGCTGGCCAACGGATTAATCCGCTGCCGGATGTACAACAACTATCAGGAAGCCATTTATGGTTTTGGCAAAAATTTTCTGGCCCCTTTTAATTACAGCGTGATCACTTTCTTGCTTTACCTGGTTTTTTTGATTGGAGGGCCGATTTTGGTTGGAATGACCTTAAACCTGCAACTATTTTTGATGATGCTTTCGCTCATTGTCCTTACCCGGGTCATGATTTCGTTATCTTCCGGGCAAAACCCGGTTTACAACATACTGCTGCACCCGCTGCAAATGGTAAGTCTGGTAATTGTGGCACATCTGTCCGTAAGAAAACATCTCACTAAAACCACTACCTGGAAAGGGAGAAAAGTTTGAAATTCAGCAAAACAAATCTTTCAATAATTCTGGTTGTGTTGTTCCACATAGTTGGCTTGATTGGCTTCCTGGTTCCTTTTCTGCGTCCGTTTTTTTTAAAAATTGTTCCGTTCCATTTATTGCTGATGCTGTTTTTAGTGCTTATAAATCATCATGGGCGGATTTTAAAATTACTCCTGTTTGCTTCGGTCATCATCCTGGCAGGTTTTGCTGCGGAATGGATAGGCGTGCACAAACACTGGCTTTTTGGGGATTATTTCTATGGATCAACGCTTGGTTTTAAATTGAGCGGCATCCCGCTGATGATTGGTGTAAACTGGTTTTTGCTCATCTATTCCGCCAGCGTCCTTCTGCAAAAACTATCGATAAAAACAGTATGGCTGAAACTGGTTTTGGGTTCGGTTTTATTGGTTTTGCTTGATCTGCTGATCGAGCCAATTGCCATGCGTTTTGATTACTGGCACTGGCTTACCGGCTTCGTCCCTGTCAAAAATTACATCGGCTGGGCCATGGTCAGTTTGTGTTTACTGGCTGTTTTTCAGCAATTCAAATTCAGGTTTCAAAACTGGGTCGCGCCGGTTTTGCTGCTCACACAGTTTCTGTTTTTTGCAGTTTTGATTCTTGTCTGATAATTAAAGAACTTAATTTCAGCATTTAACGTTAAATTTGCATTATGGGAAACTATCAGCTACAAGTAACAATCGATCAGGATTCCGGCTTTTGCTTTGGAGTGGTTTACGCCATTGATATGGCAGAGGAAATACTTGCGCAAGACGGTTATTTGTATTGCCTGGGCGATATAGTGCATAACGATGAAGAGGTAGAAAGGCTTAAACTGAAAGGGCTTCGTATTATTTCGCATGAAGACCTGCCAAACCTGCAGCATGAAAAAGTATTGATCCGTGCCCATGGAGAAGCACCTGAAACTTATCGCGTAGCACTTGAAAATAACATCAACCTGATTGATGCTTCCTGTCCGGTTGTTTTAAAACTCCAGAACCGAATTAAAAGTTCGCATGATCAGGATGAAAAAATATTGATATTTGGCAAACACGGCCATGCAGAAGTGATTGGTTTACAAGGTCAAACAAATAATGAAGCATTGGTTTTTCAGGATATAAAAGAACTGGACGAGGTGGAACTGCCGCAAAAGTTTACCTTGTACAGCCAGACTACCAAAAGCATGCAAAAGTTTTATCATATTAAAGATGAACTAACCAGCCGCGGCCACGAAGTGATAGCAAACGACACCATTTGCAGGCAGGTTTCCAACCGGGACAAGGATTTGCCGGATTTTGTACGCCGGTTTGATAAAATATTGTTTGTATCAGGCAAAAAATCCTCCAATGGAAAGGTTTTATATGAAGTTTGCCGGAAGTACAATCCAAACACTTATTTTATTTCTTCTGCGGATGAATTGGAGGTTTCGATGTTCTCGCCATACGATAAAATTGGTATCTGCGGTGCAACCTCTACACCAATGTGGTTGATGAAAGAAATAAAACAAGTGCTCGAAAACTATTAAAACTGTGATGGCCGATCTGAATATCAAAAAATATACAGCTTCCGGCTTAGGCTTGTTGTTTGCAACCATCGTCATTTCTTGTTGGTTGGTATCCACCATTTTGCTGATGCGCTGGCAATTTAATTGGAGTAATCCAATGGTTTACTTGCTAATCCTGGTGCAAATGCACTTGTACACAGGCCTTTTTATTACGGCACACGATGCCATGCACGGAACCGTTTATCCAAAACCAATTATAAACAAAGTAGTCGGACAAATTTGCACTTTGTTTTATGCCGCTTTCTGGTATCCTAAACTTTATACCAAACATCATTTGCACCATAGCCATGTGCATACCGAGCATGATCCGGATTACCACCACGGTAATTTCATCAGTTGGTATTTCCGTTTTATTCGGAATTACCTTTCTATCTGGCAAGTGGTTTTTATGGCGATCCTGTTTAATGTTTTAAAAATTTGGGTTCCGCAACCAAACCTGATCCTGTTTTGGGTTTTGCCTTCGCTATTAAGCACCTTGCAGCTTTTTTATTTTGGTACTTATTTGCCGCACAAAGGCGAACATGATAATCATCATCATTCTACCTCACAGCGTAAAAATCATTTTGTTGCTTTTTTTACCTGCTATTTTTTTGGATATCATTACGAACACCATGATGCGCCGGGCACTCCCTGGTGGTTGCTATGGAAGGTGAAGGGTGTTTGAAAAAATATTCTCGTACCCGTCTTATAAACACATAACCCTTGTTGATCTGTTTATAAGGCAGTTTACCAAGAAGCAATTAGTTAATGATCTGAAATAGTCATTTTAACAGCTTTTTTACCGGCGGTCCTTTTTTTGATTGTAATAATTACAAGCGGAATGCAGCAGATATTTAAAATGCCAAGCAATAAAAAAGCGTCCATATAGCTCATTAAGTAAGTTTGCCTAACTACGGTTGCTTCCAATGCCCCCAAGGCTTGCTGACCAGCGCGCAGATAATTTGCTCCGTGCACTACAAAATTTTGAATGAGCGATTGCGTGCGATGATAAGTTTCATGGTCACTTGCTGTAATATGCGGAATTAATGCGGTACGGTTAGCTGCCGCCCTGTTGATAATATAGGTGTTAATCAATGCAATACCAAAGGAGCCGCCCATTTGCCGCATCATGTTGTTTAAAGCTGCCCCCTGAGGTATGTCTGCCGGTTTAAGCTCTGATACGGCAAGGGCTGTTAATGGCACAATTAAAAGGGCAGCACCAACGCCCCGAAACAGTAAAGGAACAAAAAAATAACTGCTCCCTGTTTCCAGATTAGACCTTGACATTAAATAGCCAAATATTGCTGAAAAAGCAAAGCCCAAAATAATTAAGTATTGCGGACGAAGCCCGCTTTGGAGCATTTTACCGAGAAACGGGGAAATCATTGCAGCCATTAAAGTTCCTGGCAGTAGCATAATGCCTGTTTGGAAAGCAGTATAGCCAATAATGCGTTGTGCGTATAACGGAAACACAAACACAGCACTAAACAACCCGAAACCTAAAATAAAGGTCATGACAGCAGAAAGAGACAAGGTAGTGCTTTTTAATACCCTTAAATTGATAACAGGATATTTGATATGCAGCTCCCACCAAACCAATATGCTTAAACACAAAGTAGCGATTACACTTAACGCAACAATGTAGTTGGCAGAAAACCAGTCATCGGTCTCTCCTCTCTCCAGTATAATTTGTAATGATCCGATACCCACAGCTAGCAAAGCTATACCCAGCCAGTCTATACTTCTATCATTAACCGACGGTTTTGTTGGTTTAAGATAACTGTAGGATAATAAAGCCGCCAGCAAACCTATTGGAATGTTGACATAAAAAATCCACTGCCAGGATAAATTATCTACAATATAACCACCCAATACCGGCCCAATAGACGGGCCGATAATAATGCCGAGGCTAAAAATACCCGCTGCCGTTCCGCGTTCTTTAGCCGGAAAGGTTTCAAATAAAATGGATTGTGAGGTAGATAGCAGCGCACCACCGCCAATTCCCTGAAAGAAACGGAAGCCTACCAGCTCCCACAAATTATGAGAAAAGCCACACATGGCCGAAGCCAGGGTGAACAGCAGAATTGAGCCAATGTAATATTGTTTCCGGCCAATTTTTTCTGCTAAAAAGCTGGTCATAGGTATAATAATAACATTGGCTATTGCGTAGGAAGTGATTACCCAGGCAGTGTCCTCCAATGATGCGCCCAAATTACCGCTCATGGTATTGATAGACACATTTACAATAGTGGTATCGATAAGCTCAATGATCGTGGAGGTGATGATGGTAACAACAATAATCCATTTTCTAAAACCAGTTTCCATAAGATAGGGGATAAATTAAACCTTTTGTAACTTTTTGAATCGTATCGGCGCCAGCTGATAAGAATTGTAACTTTACGACAAAATTACAGATATAACGAGTTGCAGGTTTACATATATTGTCATCTAATTACAATTTTTGAATTTTATGAAAGAAGAAGATATTAGTAAGAAGGATTTGGAAATCCTGATGGATTTCGATTTTTTAGTAACAGTAATTGTAGCTATTGGTGAAGTGGCAAACATAACTGGTGTTCCGCAAAGGAAAATCCGGTATTGGGATGAAAAGGGATATATAGAACCTGTTGATAAAACCTCAACGTACCGGCAATATGATTACTTAAACATAAAGAAAATTGTGCTGATTAAGGAACTCCTGGATGAGGGTTACACATTGGAGGTATCGGCAAAAAAGGTCAATGAAAGATCAGCTAAAGTGTCAGAGGTGTTTCAACGGTTGAAAAGCATTAAAACGGTTAAGTAGTAAAACCATTTTGTTGCTTTTTTTACCTGCTATTTTTTCGGTTATCATTATGAACACCATGATGCGCCGGGTACGCCTTGGTGGTTGCTGTGGAAGATGAAGGGTGTTTGAGTGAAAGTATTTTTACTTTTGAATATGTTCAATTAATCCGGCTAAATATTTATTTAAGAGATAATGGTAATACGTGCTATTCACCCTCTTCTAATTCTTTTAAGTTAGCTTCCAATAGCTTTATCTTATTAATAAATTGTACTTTATACATGAGATGCGTTACTGCAAGTGTAACAACAGTTAAAAGTGCGCATGTTAGCAACACAGTATTGGTAGATGGGGTCCAATAAGTAACAAGCAATTTAATTACAGCATAATAAAACAACGGGTAAAGAAGCAGGTATATGATATTAAATTTCACATAAAATCTTTTAAAGTCGCTAATAGTTTTTGTTAGTGTTTCTTTCAGGTTTCCCCTGTCATTAAAAGTAAATATCTGTTGTTGCCTTTTAAATGCCCATTTGTTTGCAAGACCGAAAACCCCTATAATGACTAAGTAAGTTAAAGACATACCTAAATAAGTTAAAAATGCCCCAATAGAGTTGCTTTTGACAGCCAATAAAAATACTTTGACCAGGATGATCAGTGAAATAGGGATAAGCATACCCTTGAACGTCTGTGTATTAAATTTATTTATCTTGGCCCAGTAAGCTGATTTTTTTTGTAAGTAGTCTAATGTTTCTGTTGTTTTCATAATGATCCGATCTAATTTTTCTTTAGTAAGTTTTTGTTTTTTAAATTCTTTATCCTGAATTGAGTTCCAGTAAGTTTTAAATTCATCCAGTTCCATATCATCCAATTGTTACAAGTGATTTTAACTTAGCTTTTATTTTGTTCAATTTAAACCCAATATTGGATTCTGATAAACCTGTAATCTCAGCTATTTCTTTATAACTACAATTGTCCATATAAAGCATAGTAAGGGCCTTTTCAACCTCAGATAATTTTTTTATTGCCTCATACATTGCGGCTGCGTTTTCGTTAATGTGATTATCTTCAGTCGCTACCCGGAAAGCCTCATCATCAAGACTTACATGTTTTTCTCTTTTTGTTTCTTTTCTTAACCGGGTAATAGCGTTGTTTATAGCAATGCGGTACATCCAGGTAGAAACTTTGGCATCTCCTTTAAATGATGGATATGCCCGCCAAAGCTGTAAAACAATATCTTGGAAAAGATCTTCCTTGTCTTCTTTACTATTGCAATACATATTGCAAACCTTAAAAATGAGGCCTTGATGATCAGCTATTAGTATTGAAAATTGTTCTTTCAAAAAGTGTTATTTGTACAATTAGTCGAGTGATAAGAGAAAAACTTAGAGAAAGCTAAAAATAATTTTATCATAGCCTTTTTATTAGTTGGTATCTTCGTTTTATACGCAATTACAATGGCTTAAAATTAGAACTTATTTAAATTTTGTTCGATTTCTCATGCTTCTTTTAGCACTAAAAAATTGGTGCTAAAAGAAGTATGATTGTTTTTTAGGAATAAATTTGAACGGCATATTACTACAATTAACTTCATTTCAATAAATGTAAGTTGATATATTAGGAAAAATTAAACGAATATGTTAGCCTCACTTATTAAACAACTTAATGTAAGGTGGTTGTTGGCTGGTTTATTTGTTTTTTTCTCCGTAACGGTTAGATCTTACGGGCAGCAAACAAATGGCATCCGGAGAATAAACTCGTTTGTAGATAGCCTGACGAAGACCTTTCCTGTTGAGAAACTTTACCTGCAAACCGATAAACCGATGTATAATTCCGGCGATACCTTGTGGTTAAAAGGTTATTTATTTGAAGCCACAAATTTAACACAGTCTACAAAAAGCGGCCTTGTTTATACGGAGATTATCGACAAAGACAACCAAATCATCAAGCGTATGCTTTTTCAGGTTAATGATGGATTGTTTCGCGGTTCAATCACCTTAGACAATGAACTACATGTCGGTACTTTTTCTTTGAGAGCATATACTAATTGGATGCGAAATTGGGGAAGTGATTATATTTTCACAAAAAAACTCTTTTATATCAACACAACAGCGGCTTCCCCAATCAATAATTATAGCAGTGCATTCAGTTCCAACAAGCCCAACGGCAGTACTGCCAATCGTTCAAACAGGGCAGATGATATAGACCTGCAATTTATGCCGGAAGGCGGAAACCTCGTCAGCGGCATCCAGTCAAGGGTCGGCTTTAAAGCAGTTGCTGCAAACGGCGTGGGCATAGATGTTTCCGGAAAGATCTACAACAATAAAAAGCAGGAAGTGGCAAGCTTTAAAACGGCACATGCAGGAATGGGGTCTTTTGATTTTACCCCAACGGCTGGTGAAAATTATTTTGCAAGGATTATTACTGTCGGCATAGAACCCAAAACCTACACTTTACCAAAAGCGGAAGCATCTGGGGTTGTTTTGAAAGTTATCAATGATTTTGGGAGTGATGTATTAAAGGTCAATATGGTTTGTTCGGAAACAATCCCTAATGCAGCCCCATATTATTTGATAGCACAATCCCGTGGCGTGGTTTGCTATGGCGCAATTGCAAAATTTACAAACAAGGAAGTAAATTCTGTGATACCAATAGATAAATTTCCAACAGGCATTGTTCGTTTTACTTTGTTTGATGAAAACCTAAACCCTGTTAACGAGCGCATTACTTTTGTAAACCACCAGGATGGATTGAATATCCGTTTAAAAACAGACAAGGAAAATTACCAGACCCGGGACAGCGTAACCCTACACTTAAAAGTAACCGATAAAAACAGTATGCCGGTACAAGGTAGCTTTTCTGTTGCAGTTACCGATGATGGCCTTGTTGCAAGCGATACCACAGACAATATTTTGACCCGCTTATTTTTAACAAGCGATTTAAAAGGTACGGTTGAAAACCCGGCATTCTACCTAATTCCAAAAACAGCGAATTGGGCAGCCCTGGAAAACCTGCTGCTTACCCAAGGTTGGGTAGGTTATCATTGGAACAACAGCTTTAAGTTCCCGGAGATCAAATATCCTGCACAGCCGGAGTTTACGATAAAAGGGAAATTGACCAACCTGCTTAACAAAGGTGTGGCAGGTGCTCCTGTTAAGCTCTTTTCCAGGCATCCGTTTTTTACAATGGATACCATCAGCAACCAAAGCGGGGAGTTTACGTTCAGGAATTTGCCGCTGATCGATACCGGAAACTTCCTGCTGCAGGCTCTGAACAAGAACGGCAAAAGCAGGAATGTTGGTTTTGAGATGCAGGACGAAGAACCTTTACCAGTGTCCGTCATGCCCAAAAAAGTTAAACAAAATTATTTTACGGACAGTACTTCGCTTGTTGTGATAAAAAACAATGTCGAGGTAAAAAGGAAAACAGAAGAGGCCTTGTTTGGCAAAAACGTTTTGAAAGAAGTGGTAATTAGGGACAAAAGGACAGTAAAAGGCTCAAAAAACCTGAACGGGCCGGGCAATGCAGACCAGATACTGGACGAAAAAGATATGCTTAAAGCAGCAAAAACGCCACTGATGGATTTCTTGTATAGTAAGATTAAATATTTTCATGAAGGTATGTTTCCGGTAAGGATCAGTGCTGGATCCAAACCCAGTTATATGATAAAAAGCCTTTGTGTAAAGCTTATTTTCGATGGCATTGATGTAGAAAATCATTTTCAGTCGTCAGGTGGCAGCCTTGATCGACTGCTTTTTTTAAAAGGGGCGATCGAACAGTTTACCGCAGAAGATATTAAAGGGATGGAGGTAATGTTCAAGGGTATGTATAACAACAGGTACAATGCTTCTTTTGTAGACATTAATTCTGTTAGCGCGATTAATGACATTGATTATGCCTATATCGAAATCACTACACGTTCCGGAAAAGGGCCTTTGATTAATTCCAAAGACGGATTTTATTTATATAAGCCACTGATGCCGGCTTTTGTCAAAGAATTTTATACGCCAAAATACAAAAGCAGGGAAACACAAGTAAAAACCGATTTCAGATCAACGTTACATTGGGAACCGGACGTTATTACCGATGCAAAAGGCGAAGCAACCCTAAAATTCTTTACCTCAGACCGTACTGGCAATTATACAATTATTGCAGAAGGAAGTAACATGAACGGACTGATTGGCTTCAGTACCGGTAAAGTTTCAATTAAAAAGAATTGAAGGGGATTTTTGAATTGTGGTTCAGGAAGTGATTTAAGTAGTATGTTACCACATGGTAAAATTGGTTTCCACTGATTAATTTCATAACAACTCCAACTCAATAAAACCTATTTTTACACAATAAAAGAAGCATTGCCTGAAATAATTATGGGAAAAAAAGGAGTTTTATTAGTCAACCTCGGAACGCCGGACAGTCCGAAAACAGCAGATGTACGCAAATATCTGAATGAGTTTTTAATGGATGGCCGTGTTATTGATGTTAATCCGGTTTTGCGTGCTTTGCTGGTAAAAGGTGCAATTGTGCCTTTTCGGTCGCCAAAATCTGCCAAGTTATATCAGGACATTTGGTCTCCCGAAAACGGTTCCCCATTATTGTATTACAGCATCAAGCAAGCCGAATTGTTGCAGGAAAGTTTGGGTGAAGATTACCAGGTAGAACTGGCCATGCGCTACCAAAGCCCATCCATAGAATCTGCTTTGAAGAAATTAAAAGCAGCCAATCCGGACAGTTTAAAAGTGATTGCCTTGTTTCCGCAATATGCTTCTGCCAGCAGCGGTTCTGTTTATCAGAAAGTGATGGAACAGGTAAGCAAATGGCTGACTATTCCTGATCTTTCTTTTGTCAATTCTTTCCACAACAATGAATTAATGATCGAAAACTTTGTAGAGAACGGTCGGAAATACCAGCCCGAAACTTATGATCATATCCTCTTCAGCTTTCATGGATTGCCGCAAAGGCAGTTGATCAAATCCGATCCTACCCAAAAGCATTGTTTAAAAACTGCCGATTGCTGTGCTGCGCTTACCGATGCCAATAAATTCTGTTACTCCGCACAGTGCCATGATACCGCAAGATTGATTGCCGAAAAACTAAATTTAAGCAAAGAGCAATACACCATTTGTTTCCAGTCGCGCTTGGGAAATGATCCCTGGGTAAAGCCTTATACGGTTGAAGTAGTGGCCGAACTGGCCAAACAAGGGAAAAAACGGATGCTGGTTTTTTGTCCGGCTTTTGTGGCCGATTGCTTGGAAACCGTTTACGAAGTTTCTGTGGAATATCAGGAAGGATTTAAAGCTTTAGGCGGAGAAAAAATCCAATTGGTGGAAAGTTTGAATGATTCGCCTAAATTTATTGATGCTTTAAAAGAAATGGTGGTTGCTTGAGTTACTGGTTGAAAGTTGCGGATATTGGCTTTTCAGTCGAAACAGAATTTCTACCTGATACTTCTTTTATCCATATAAAATTGGTGTTTAAATCAATATTAAACGTCTACTGTTTTTTATGCGATAAAAGAAGTATCAACAGAAAAGCATGGTTAAGTTTAACTTAAAAATCATTCGCCCTGATATAATTCATAATCTTGTTGGTAGCGCCTGTATTTTGCTTCGTGTAATTTTTAGCGTTGATTGATGCCTGTTTATAAAAACCTTCATCCGTAATCAAACGTTTTACAACGCTTTCCAACGATGCTTCGTTTACCACAGAAAAACCTGCGTCCAGTTTAACCAAGTCCACAGCTTCTTTAAATTTTTGATAAACCGAACCGAAAATAACCGGTAAACCAAAAGCAGCAGCTTCCAGCGTATTGTGGATGCCAGTGCCAAAACCACCGCCAATGTAAGCGATGTTTCCGTATTGATAGAGCCGCGACAACAAACCGATATTGTCAATCACCAAAACCTGTTTCTGCTGTAACGAAGTTAAATCTGTAGTAATTTCAGAATAGCAAATTGTTTTTTCCGACGGAAGTTTTTGCAGTAGGTTATTGATTTTTTCCTTACTGATTTCATGCGGCGCTATGATAAATTTCCATTCCGGGTAAAGCGGGATTAATTGAACGATCAGTTCTTCGTCAGGCGGCCAGGTACTTCCGGCAATAAAAATTTTACTTGTACTTTTAAAAGCTTCTACCGTTTCCAATGGTTTTACGGTTTGTGTATTTTCCCAAACGCGGTCAAACCTTGTATCTCCGCTCACTGTTACTTGATCTATATTGATGTTCGCCAGTAATTCTTTTGAAACCTCATCCTGAACAAAGAAATAATGCACTAAAAGAAGCATCCTCCGATAAAGCCCTCCATAACTTCTAAAGAAAATTTGCTGCGGACGGAAAATTGCGGAAATGAGATACAGCGGAATTTCGAGCTGGTACAACTCGTCTATATAAAAATACCAATATTCATATTTGGTAAAAACGGCAATTTTAGGGTTGATGGCACCGATGAATTGCTTGGCATTGTGGCGTGTATCCAAAGGTAAATAATAAACATAATCCGCTAACACTGTGTTTTTCCTGATCTCATATCCAGAAGGTGAAAAAAAAGTAACTACTGTTTTTACGGTTGGATTTTCTGCTTTCAATTTTTCCAGGACCGGCCGTCCTTGTTCAAATTCGCCTAATGAAGCAAAATGGAACCATATACTTTCATTTAACGTAATAAGCTTTTGTGTACGGCGTCCCTCAACCCAAAGACGTGCTTTTTGGTTAAAAAAGGAAGCCAGCCAAATACCCAGATAATAGATTTGAACCGTAATGCGGTAAAGAAAAAGCATTTTTTAACAAAAGTTTATATATTCGTCGAAGGTAAAACATAATGTTTTAAACAAAAATTTCAAATATGAAAATAGCCGTAGTAGGAACAGGTTACGTTGGATTGGTAACCGGGACATGCCTTGCAGAAACCGGAAATGAAGTGATCTGTGTGGACATTAATGAAGAAAAAGTCAAAGCCATGCAAAACGGTGTTTTGCCTATTTATGAGCCTGGTTTGGAGCAGCTTTTTCACCGGAACATCAAACAAGACCGTTTACATTTCACAAAAAATTTAGCGGAAGCCATCAAAGAAGCACAGGTTATTTTCCTGGCTTTGCCAACGCCTCCCGGAGGGGATGGTTCAGCGGATTTAAGTTATGTGCTGGGCGCGGCAAAGGATATTGCCAAACTGGTCACAGAATATAAAGTGATCGTTACCAAATCTACTGTTCCTGTTGGTACGGCAGATAAAGTAACGGCTGTTTTTAAAGAAAACACTTCTGTTGAGTTTGCTGTAGTTTCCAACCCTGAATTTTTGAGGGAAGGTGTTGCGGTAGAGGATTTTATGAAGCCAGACCGTGTAGTGATCGGTACGATGGACGAGCGTGCACGTGAAATATTAGGTGAGTTGTACGGCCCTTACGTACGTCAGGGAAACCCGATTTTATTTATGGACGAACGTTCCTCTGAGTTGACAAAATATGCGGCTAATTCTTTTCTCGCTACTAAAATCACTTTCATGAACGAAGTAGCCAATATGTGCGAACTGGTTGGTGCCAATGTGGACATGGTTCGTTCCGGGATTGGTGCCGATGCCCGTATCGGCAAACGGTTTTTGTTTCCCGGTGTAGGTTATGGCGGCAGTTGCTTCCCAAAAGATGTGCAGGCGATGTTTAAATCAGCCAAAGAATATGGCTATGATTTTAAAATTCTGGATTCTGTAATGGAAGTGAATGAAACGCAGAAAAAAAAGCTGGTAAAAAAAGTATTGGAATACTTTAAAGATGGCATACAGGGCAAAAAGTTTGCTCTTTGGGGATTGGCATTTAAACCGGAAACAGACGATATTCGCGAAGCTCCGGCTTTATATATAATTGATGAACTGCTAAAAGAAGGTGCTTCGGTCGTAGCTTATGATCCTGAAGGAATGCCAAATGTACAAAAGCTTTTGGGTGATAAAATAACTTATGCACCAGACCGATATGCAGCTTTGGAAGGGGCAGATGCCCTGCTGATCGTTACGGAATGGTCTGTATTTAGAACGCCGGATTTTAGTTACGTAAAGGAGAAGTTGAAGAATAGTGTTATTTTTGACGGTAGAAATCTATACGATCTGGATAAAATGAGTAAAATTGGATTTTATTACAGTAGCATCGGAAGAAAAACTATTGAACAATGGAAAAAAGAAAACGTATTTTAATTACAGGTGCAGCTGGCTTTTTAGGTTCCCACTTATGCGACCGTTACATCAAAGAAGGTTATCATGTTATTGCCATGGATAACCTGATCACTGGCGACCTGAGGAATATAGAACACCTTTTTCCATTGGAAAATTTTGAGTTTTATAATCACGATGTTTCTAAATATGTTCATGTTTCAGGCAAGTTGGATTACATCCTTCATTTTGCTTCACCCGCAAGTCCGATTGATTATCTGAAAATCCCGATCCAAACTTTAAAAGTTGGTTCCCTCGGTACACACAATTTATTAGGTTTGGCCAAAGATAAAAAGGCCCGTATTTTGGTGGCTTCTACGTCTGAAGTTTATGGTGATCCAAGTGTAAACCCACAACCCGAAGAATATTGGGGAAATGTAAACCCGGTTGGGCCAAGAGGTGTTTATGATGAAGCCAAGCGTTTCCAGGAAGCTATCACAATGGCTTACCATACTTTTCACCAGGTAGATACCCGCATCATCCGTATTTTTAATACTTATGGGCCACGTATGCGATTAAACGACGGACGTGTTTTACCGGCATTTATCGGTCAGGCTTTAAGAGGAGAAGAACTTACTGTTTTTGGCGATGGTTCTCAAACGCGTTCATTTTGTTATGTAGATGATTTAGTAGAAGGTATCCATCGTTTGTTGATGAGCGATTATACACAGCCAATGAACATTGGCAACCCGGATGAAATTACGATCAGGCAGTTTGGGGAAGAAATCATCAAGCTGACCGGAACAGACCAGGAATTAGTAAGTAAACCATTGCCTACGGATGATCCTAAACAACGCCGCCCGGATATTACAAAAGCGAGGGCAATTTTAGGCTGGGAACCAAAAGTATCCCGTGCAGAAGGTTTAAAAATCACTTACGAGTATTTTAAATCCCTGCCGGATATAGAAATCCAACACAAAGATTTTGCATACTATAACAAATAATCATGTCAAAAATTCTCGTCACAGGCGGTTTAGGCTTTATCGGTTCGCATACAGTTGTAGAACTGGTAAATGCCGGGTACGAACCGGTTATTGTAGATAACCTGTCGAATTCAAACCCTAAAATCTTAGATCAACTCAACATGATACTTGGTTTTAGGCCTGTTTTTTACAAGTTAGATCTTTGTAGCGCACAAGATATTGCAGAACTGGTGGGCAAAGAACCTGAGCTTACGGGCATTATCCATTTTGCAGCGTCAAAGGCAGTAGGGGAATCTGTCCGGAAACCGTTAAAGTATTATAAAAATAATTTTTTCTCTCTGATTAATTTGTTAGAGGCATACACCGGAAAGAAGTTAAATTTTGTTTTTTCTTCCAGTTGTACCGTTTATGGGCAGCCAGATGAATTGCCGGTTACCGAAAAAGCACCGATAAAAAAAGCAACATCCCCTTATGGCAACACCAAACAGGTTTCAGAAGAGATCTTAGGGGATTTGATTACTTCAGGCAGTGCTTATAAAATTATTTCGCTGCGTTATTTTAATCCTGTCGGTGCGCATCCATCTGCATTGATTGGCGAATTGCCTATTGGCATACCGCAAAATCTTGTTCCTTTTATTACGCAAACTGCAATTGGCAAACGGCAAAAATTAACTGTTTTTGGTGATGATTACCATACGCCGGACGGTAGCAACGTGCGAGATTATATCCACGTGGTTGATCTGGCAAAAGCACATGTAGCTGCATTGAAGTATATGGAAAAAGCTGTTGATTTTACCGGTTATGATACATTTAATATCGGTACGGGCAAAGGCAGTTCTGTGCTGGAGGTAATCCATGCTTTCGAGAAAACAACCGGAGAAAAGCTAAATTACGAAATCGGCCCGCGCCGCCCGGGCGATGTAGAGCAGGTTTGGGGAGATGTGACCAAAGCAGCAGAAAAGCTGAAATGGAAAACAGAACTGGATGTGGACCAAATGATGCTGACTGCCTGGAACTGGGAAAAATATCTCAAAGAAAACCCTTTATAAATATTGCCCGATAAAAGAAGTATATTATTTGTATGGAAAAAAAATTTATTATTACCGGTGGTGCGGGTTTTATAGGCTCTCATGTAGTAAGGCTTTTTGTAAAAAAATATCCGCAATATCATATCATCAACTTGGATGAATTAACTTATGCAGGTAATTTGGCCAATTTACATGATATCGATAATGAACCAAACTATAAGTTTATAAAAGGTGATATTGTTGATGCTTCTTTTATCCATGATTTATTTGAACAGGAACAGCCGGACGCTGTAATCCATTTGGCGGCAGAATCCCATGTGGACCGTTCTATCACCAATCCTTTGGAGTTTGTCATGACCAATGTTGTTGGTACGGCTAATTTATTAAATGCCGCACGGGAATGTTGGAAAGGAAAATATGAGCAAACCCGTTTTTATCATGTCTCTACAGATGAAGTTTATGGCACATTAGGAGAAACAGGCATGTTTACCGAAGAAACTGCATATGATCCGCATTCTCCGTATTCAGCTTCAAAAGCAGGTTCCGATCATTTGGTGCGGGCTTATCAGGACACGTATGGTATGAACACAGTTATCTCCAATTGCTCTAACAATTATGGATCAAACCATTTTCCGGAAAAGTTGATCCCCTTAACGATCCATAATATTCAGGAAAAGAAACCAATCCCAGTTTATGGAAAAGGGGAAAACATCCGCGACTGGCTTTGGGTAGAAGACCATGCACGTGCTATTGATGTGATTTTTCATAACTCGGCTCCAGGCAAAACGTATAACATTGGCGGGCACAACGAGTGGAAAAATATTGACCTGGTACAACTTCTTTGCAAAATTATGGATGAGAAATTAGGAAGGGCAAAAGGGGAATCCGCACAGTTAATTACTTATGTAAAAGACCGCGCCGGCCATGATTTACGTTATGCCATTGATGCAACAAAACTAAAAAACGAATTAGGCTGGGTACCAAGTGTTACGTTTGAACAGGGACTGGAAAAAACAGTTAGCTGGTATTTGGCTAATGAAGAATGGCTAAACAATATTACCTCTGGAAATTACAAGCAATACTATCAGGAGCAGTATGAAAACAGATAATTATGTTTGGGCTTTTTAATAAAAAAAAGAATGAACATGTAAGAAGGTTTGATTTAAGTACAGTTGCTGTAGATATGCATTCGCATATTTTGCCTGGGATAGATGATGGTGCACAAACCGTAGAAGAATCAATTGTTTTGGTTAGGGCGATGATTGATCTGGGGATTAAAAAGATCATTGCAACGCCGCATATTATGGTAGATTATTACCGCAATACGCCGGAAACTATCTGCACAGCACTTGAAATCTTAAAGACCGAACTCCAAAATCAACAGATAGAAATTGAAATAGAAGCCGCAGCAGAGCATTTGCTGGATGAAGGTTTTGAAATATTACTGGAGGAAGGCAAGGTCATGCCTATGAAAGACAATTACCTTTTATTTGAAATGTCTTTTATTGATTCCCATCCAAATCTGGGCCCAATAATTCAAAAAATGCTTGAAAAAGGGTACAAACCTATTTTGGCTCATCCGGAACGCTATCCTTATTTTAGCTTAAAGAATTGTGAAAGCGTTAAAAATTGGGGCTGTAATTTGCAGATGAATACCATTTCATTGACTGGTTATTATGGGGCAAAAACGAAAGAAATGGCAGAAGCAATGGTGGATCATCTTCTGGTTGACTTTATTTCAAGCGATATGCACCATACACGTCATGCAATGGCTTTGGAGAAATCACTTCGGACAAGCTATTTAGAAAAACTGCTATTTGATTATCCGCTTAAAAATGTGCTGTTGCTCTAAATCAAAAAATGCGCTGAATGACGAATCCAACGCATTTTTTATGTGGTAAAAGAAGTATTAAACAGAAAATGAAGTACCGCAGCCGCAAGTACTGGCCGCATTTGGATTGTTGAAAGTAAATCCGCGAGCACTTAAACCATCCTGAAAATCAATTTGCATTCCGGCAAGATACAAGCCATGTGCTTTATGCATAAAAGTTTTAATGCCATCGATCATAAATTCCTGGTCGCCGTCTTTTCTCTGATCAAAACCTAAAATATAGTTCATCCCGGAACAGCCCCCGCCTTCTACACCAACACGTAAACCAAAATCAGAACTGATTTCCTGTTGATCAATCAACTTATTCAATTCAGAAACAGCACCTTGCGTAAAGGAAACTGGTGCTGATACGGCTTCTATAACTGTACTCATTTTTAATATTTTTATTTGATGACAAATATAACTGAAATTGCACAATTTAGTTATACACCAAAAGTTTATGACCATTTACTAACATTTAAATTTTATGCTAAACAACTATCTTTTTGACGTTATCAAACTCACCATTTCCGGATTATTAGTGGTAATGGCTGCTTTTTATATCGCCCGGCCTTATCTGGAGCGGTTTGAAAAACAACAGCTCATTGGGCTGAAACAAACTTTTACCAAGGAAACACTCCCATTGCGTTTGCAGGCTTACGAGCGGTTGGTTTTACTGATCGACAGGATCAATCCGGCCAATATTCTGGTTCGGTTGAACGATCAGGGCCTTTCTGCCGGCGAACTGCATTATCTCGTCTTAACCGAAATCAGAAATGAATATCAGCATAACATTACGCAGCAACTTTACGTAAGCATAGTTTCCTGGGATATCACCAAAAGGGTCAAAAACGACACTGTTTTGCTAATGAACAGTGCTTTGAAAGCCATACCTGCGGAGGCAAGCGCATTAGCGTTTGGCAAGCTGGTTTTGGAGCAAATCAGCAGGATGGAAAGTAATCCTTATGAAGTAGCTGCTGCCTTGATCCGTAATGAAGCCGAACAGCTTTTTTGATCAGGGCCGTCCAAAAGCGTCAATGTTAATAAGTACTTACAAAATGGGCATCAACAGCATAAAGAATACCAATTTTTTTGATAAGAAACCACAGGGTTAACATTTTGTTAATAATTAAACATTTGATAATCAATTAAATAAATTAAATAGCTTTTTTAATGTTAATTTTAGATGAACTACTGCATTATAAAAAAAGTAATCAAAACAAAGCGTTTTTATTAAGTTTTTTTGCACAGATCAGGGTGGATTTCTTATCTGCTTGCATTTGAGAGGCTTATAAAAAATCGTCAATTATAGTTTTTTTCCACATCTTTTTTTTGAATCTTCGGTCTCCCAAACGGGCTGGTAAGAAACCTTACTGATCGTTTGGAAACGCACTTTTTGGAAAAAAATATATGGAAAAAATCGGTACGCACATCTGGAACAACTGTCTTAACATCATTAAAGACAATATTCCGGCCCAGAGTTTTAAAACCTGGTTCGAACCTATTAAAGCCATCAGGCAAGAAGGAAGTGTTTTGACAATTCAAGTTCCGAGCTTGTTCTTTTATGAGTGGCTGGAAGAACATTATGTAGGCTTATTGCGTAAAACGATCAAGAACCAGTTGGGCGAGGAAGGCAGGCTGGAGTACAACATAGTGATGGAACAATCTTCCGCTAAACCTTATACTACAAACATGCCTTCAAATGGAAATGGGAGTGAAGGCAAAAATCAATCTATGCCGATACCGGTTTCCATCAACAAGGATATTAAAAACCCCTTTGTAATACCGGGATTAAGAAAACTACAGGTTGACCCCCAACTGAACCAAAACTATACTTTTGAAACTTTTATAGAAGGCGATTGCAATCGTTTGGCGCGTTCTGCCGGCTATGCAGTTGCTGCAAAACCTGGTGGCACATCTTTTAACCCGTTAATGATTTATGGCGGCGTAGGCCTCGGAAAAACGCATTTATCGCAGGCAATTGGCAATGAGATCAAACAGTCTTTTCCGGAAAAATTAGTGCTTTACGTTTCTTGTGAAAAATTTACAACACAGTTTGTAGAATCCCTAAAAAATAACAACATCAATGATTTTGTGAATTTCTATCAGGCAATGGATGTGCTGATTGTGGACGACGTGCACAACTTTGCCGGCCGGGATAAAACGCAAGATATTTTCTTTCACATCTTTAACCATTTACATCAATCCGGAAAGCAGATTATCCTGACTTCTGATAAATCTCCGAAAGATTTGTCTGGTTTGGAAGAACGCCTTCTATCGCGTTTTAAATGGGGGCTTTCTGCCGATCTGCAAATCCCGGATATGGAAACCCGGATGGCGATCCTGAAAAAGAAAATTTACCAGGACGGGATCGAATTGCCGCAGGAAGTGATCGAATATGTGGCGCATAATATTGACAACAATGTACGGGAACTGGAAGGTGCAATGGTATCTTTGCTTGCTCAATCTACACTAAACAAAAAAGAGATAGATTTGGCTTTGGCCCGGCAGATGCTGAAAAACTTCATCAAAAATTCGAGCAAAGAGATTTCGATGGAATCCATCCAAAAGTTGGTTTGCGATTATTTTGAAGTTCCGGTAGAAATGGTCAAATCCTCTACCCGGAAACGTGAAATCGTGCAGGCAAGGCAAATTTCGATGTATTTGTCCAAATCACATACCAAAAGTTCGCTTAAAACAATTGGTCAGTTTTTTGGCGGAAGAGACCACTCTACGGTAATTTATGCTTGTCAAACAGTTGAAGATCTAATTGATACAGATAAAAAGTTTAAAACTTACGTAGCAGATATTCAGAAAAAGTTGAAAATGAATTAAACTGATAAGCCATTAAACAAAAAAAGTCCCGTGCGTATGGCCCGGGACTTTTTTTATGCCATAAAAGAAGTATTACGATTTCAGTTCGCCCAACTTCAGCAAAGCATAAAATATTGCGGTAACATGCAGTGCTTGTCCGAATTTTTGATCGAACAAAAGTTGTTTCAGCTTTGATATCGATACTTTTTCTACAATAATTTGTTCGTGCGCATCAAGCTTTTGACCTTGTACCAATTTTCCACCCCGGGCTAAAAAAGCATGGCAGCGGTTTGTCCCGGTAGAAGGGTTTGGGTAGATGACAGAAATAAACTCAATATCATCAAACTGATGACCGGTTTCTTCCAGCAACTCTCTGCGGATGGCCGCTTTCGGGTCTTCTCCTGCATCAACCACACCGCCCGGAATCTCCAGTAAAACCACATCTGCCGCATGTCGGTACTGCTTGATCAGCAACACTTCGTTATCTTCTGTAATTGCTATAGCGTTAGCCCATTCCGAATATTCCAGCACATAATAATCGTCCACAATTGTACCGTCAGGCATACGGCAAGTATCTTTTCGCATGGTTGCCCAGGGTTTTTGTATGACGTATTCCGAAGAAAGCTTTTCCCATTTCAAGTTATCCATATAATTTGTTCTGTTCTAAAAATTGCAGAATTGTATGTTGCCGGTTCAGGTTTTCGAAAGACTGCGTATAATGTACTTGTTCCAGCAATTTATAAATGGTTAATACGTGGTTCAAGACCAGAATTGTTTCAGGATTTTTTTGGAACGGAGAAACACTTTGTAACAAATACCGGCCTAATAAATCCAGTTTTTCTGCCGGATAACTTTTGGCAAGCAACAGTTTTTTAAAATCCTCTGGAATTAAATCCTTGGTTTCCGTCAAATTGAAATCAAAATCATGCAATAAGCTTTTGCTAAGCAAATTGTCAGCTTCCTGTGTTTTTCCTGCTTCTTTTAACCTTAAAATTTTGGCTAAAGCGTGTGCGAGTTTGTTGATCTCCGCTTGTAAAAAATCCCTGCGTATCATTTTTTATGTGCTAAAAGAAGTATTACCAACTGCCGCTTGATCCGCCACCGCCAAAACTTCCTCCGCCAAAACCACCGAAGCCGCCACCTCCGGAATCTCCGCCTCCGCCGCCCCAGCCGCCGCCACTGCTTCCGCGGCCTAAGGCTGAACCCATCAAAAACCACCAAAAAGGGCTTGAACCGCCACGGCCACCAATAATTTGGCTACCGCCACCCCCGCCGCCACGACGTATTAAAATAATTACCACGATCACGATAATAATGATGATAAAAGCGGAACCTCCGCCGCCATTCGTTAGTTGGGTTGCTTTTGCAGGTGCTTTGTACTCGCCCTTCATATATTTGATGAGCGAGTTGGTGGCTGCATCTATCCCGGCATAATAATTCCCCTCTTTAAAGTTTGGGGTGATGTCATTTTCAATAATTTCATGCGTCGTGATATCCGGTACGGCACCTTCAGAACCATAACCGGTCTGGATAGTTACTTTCCGGTCGCCAACAGCAATCAGCATTAAAATGCCGTTATTTTTTCCTTTTTGCCCGATGCCCCATTTCCGGCCTAAATTGGTGGCGTATTCTGCGATATCATAATCGCCAACCGATTTCAAAAGAACAACGGCAATTTGGGTTGAAGTAGAATCATTAAACGCAACAAGCTTATTTTCAAGGTTTTGCTTTTGATCGGCAGATAAAGTTCCGGTGTAATCAGTAACGAGTGTGGTAGGTTTTTCCGGGAATTGCTGGGCAAAAAGGAATACACCACTGCATAAAAACAGCCAGGTAAACAAAAGTTTCTTTAACATATTTTCAATTATTTACCATCCATAAAAGCAATGTCGTCGGGCAGTTCATTTCGGTCTGTATCCTGGCTCGGAAAATATTTCTGCAATTGTTCGCCGGCCATTTTCAACCCGATGATAATGCCTTCTGTCAAATTGCCATATTTGAAATGGCCAAGCATGGTTTCTTTGGTATGATCCCAAAAATTATCAGGAACAACTTTGTGGATGCCGGCATCACCGATGATGGCAAACTTACGGTCAACAGTAGAAAGATAGATCAAAACACCGTTGCGCAACTTGGTTTTGTGCATGTCCAACTGCTTGAAATAAGTTACAGCCCGGTCCAGTACGTCCTCACTGCATGTTTTTTCCACACAAATCCTGATCTCGCCAGACGTGTTTCTTTCAGCAGTTTCTATCGCTTTTCTAATTTGTTGCTGTTCTTGTTCTGTAAATAGTGCCATTATTTTTTGATGATTACACAGATTTTTGGAAATGATTACCCAGATTAATAAGAATAAGTGTACAGGTTTAATAGGATTACACAGATTCAATTATGATTTATACCGGTACTTCTTTTATCGGTATAAATTCAATTCGTAAAAAAAAACATCGATAAAAGAAGCATCAGCCAAACCAGTGCAATCAATTAAATCTATGTGATCTTCTTGAATCTGTGTAATCCAAAAACTATTAGAACGAAACTTTGGGTGCTTTGTCTGCTCCGGCTTCCGCTGCAAAGTATCCTTTTTCGGTAAAACCAAACATTTTGGCAGTTAAATTAGCCGGAAAGGAGCGGACCGTGCTGTTAAAATCCTGCACAGCGGTGTTAAAATCCAGACGGGAAACATTGATCCTGTTTTCCGTGCCTTCCAGTTGCGTTTGTAAACTTTGGAAGTTTGCATTCGCTTTCAAATCCGGATAAGCCTCAGAAACGGCCAGCAATTTGCCTAAGGCAGAACCTAATTGGCCTTGTGCCGCCTGGAATTGTTGGATAGATTCCGGTGTTAGTTTAGAAGGGTCAACCTGGATAGAAGTTGCTTTTGCACGCGCTTCAATTACGGCCGTTAAAGTGCTTTTTTCAAAATTTGCGGCTCCTTTTACTGTGCTTACAAGGTTGGGGATCAAATCTGAACGGCGTTGATACTGGCTTTGCACTGCACCCCAGGCCGCTTTTACATTTTCATCTTTTTTTACCATGCTGTTGTAACTGCATGAACTTAAAGACATTGCCGTGAAAAGGCATAGAATTCCAAAAACGATTTTTTTCATGTTCAAAGGTTTTGATTTTTGTTGATATATTACTATAGAATGCAATTTACATACCTTTGTTACAATTCGGGATAAAAACCTGACAAATTATGATCAGCGAAATAGAAATTGTATGCCTTCCTGAAGAGCGGGAAGACGAATTAGTGCTTAAAAAGCTTGCTTCTTTCAAACTTAAAATCAACTTAAACCGCGTTTTTGCGCTTCAAATCCTTAAAAGATCGATCGATGCACGAGGAAAACAGGTTTTATACCGATTGCAAATAAAGATTTATGTAGATGAGCATCCCCTGGCAGAAAATTTCAATATTAATTACCAAAATGTCAGTAATGGCAAACCGGTTTTGATTGTTGGTGCTGGCCCTGCCGGACTTTTTGCTGCGTTGCGATGTATTGAACTGGGTTTGAAACCGATTATTTTAGAGCGTGGAAAAAATGTAAAAGACCGGCGGCGCGACCTGGCCATACTAAATAAAGAAGGAATTGTAAACCCGGAATCTAACTATTGTTTTGGTGAAGGAGGCGCAGGAACGTATTCTGACGGCAAATTGTACACACGTTCTACCAAGCGCGGCGATGTGCAGCAAGTGTTCCATACTTTTGTGGCGCATGGCGCTTCCAAAGATATTTTAGTGGATGCCCGGCCGCATATCGGCACAAATAAATTACCGCAAATAATAACTGCAATTCGAGAAACCATTCAAAATGTTGGCGGAGAAATTCACTTCAGCACGAAAGTAACTGAGTTTCTGATTTCTTTTAACAAAATTTTAGGGGTAAAAACAGCATCCGGAGAAACATTCGAAGGTAATGCAGTGATTTTAGCAACCGGTCATTCTGCAAAGGATGTTTATCATTTATTGCACCGGCAAAATATTTTGGTAGAAGCAAAACCTTTTGCGCTGGGTGTTCGGATTGAACATCCGCAGGAAATTATCGACCGCTCACAATATCATTGTGAAGTTCGGGGAGCGTTTTTGCCGCCATCTTATTATAGTTTAGTGGAGCAGGTAGATCAGCGCGGTGTTTTCTCGTTTTGCATGTGTCCGGGCGGCATTATTGCGCCTTGCGCCACTAAACCCGGCGAAATTGTGGTAAACGGCTGGAGTCCGTCTAAACGAAATAACCCTTTTGCCAACTCCGGGACGGTTGTGCAGATTAATTTGGAAGATGTTTCCGGGTGCGAAAACGATCCGTTCCGCTTATTGAACTTTCAACAGCAGATAGAACAAGCTGCTTTTGCCGCCGGTGGCGGAAACCAGGTTGCACCGGCCCAGCGGATGATAGATTTTGTTGAAGGAAGATTATCCGTCAATCTGCCTGTCAATTCTTATGTTCCCGGAACCAAGAGTGTAAATCTGAAAAATGTTCTGCCCGACAAAGTTTTTTATAGGCTAAAAGAAGCATTGCCGCGTTTTGGCAAAAAAATGAAAGGTTATTATACCAATGAAGCTATTTTGGTAGGTGTAGAATCCCGGACATCCTCTCCGGTAAAAATTCCAAGGGATAAAATTTCGTACCAGCATCCGCAGGTTTCCGGTTTGTTCCCCTGCGGGGAAGGCGCAGGTTATGCAGGTGGCATTATTTCTGCTGCTATTGATGGGATAAATTGTGCGGAAGCAGCTTTAAAAATATTATAACAACTTGATGCGTTTGAACTAAGATCAACATAACAAAAACTATCTTTAGCAGTTACCATTTTTTAGGTGATAAAAACAGCATCATGGCAAATAAAAAAACTTTAGTGTTGGGGGCAACGCCAAATCCAAACCGATATGCTTATCTGGCCGCAAACCGTTTGAAGGAAAAAGGACATTCGATCGTTAACGTTGGCATTAAAAAAGGTGAAGTAGCAGGTGTGCCGATTGAGCAACCGAAGCAGATTCATACAGATGTAGATACTTTAACTTTATATATCGGCCCGCAAAATCAGCCGGAGTTATATCAGTATATATTAGACACACATCCTAAAAGAATTATTTTTAACCCTGGGGCGGAAAATACCGAACTGGAAACTTTGGCTTCAGAACAAGGGATTGAAACGATTGAAGCTTGTACTTTAGTGATGCTGGCTACCGGGCAGTATTAAATACTCTTCCTCTCACTAATTTTATCTTTTTCTTTTCCAGATATTTAGGTATTTAAGTTAAAAATTTCTTGGGGTCTTTTTGTTGGTTGTTGATATTTTTTTATTTTTGCGTCCGCTTCCGCGAGGGGGGCTGGTGGTAAAGGGGCAGGGAACGGGCGGGGGGTGGCTCGGAAACGCTGGTGCGGCCACCG
>JAABUM010000543.1_pt1 | contig 64542 bp, 56 predicted proteins | sample 5559161 | NCBI WGS metagenome assembly JAABUM01 (sample SAMN10711868, study PRJNA513369) | rock metagenome | isolation source: Antarctica rocks | place: Antarctica: Victoria Land, Siegfried Peak nord
CTCACGACTCACGACTCACGACTCACGACCCACGACTCAGCGGGATCGCCGCGCCGGGTGTCGGCTCCGGCATCCACCATTCCTCGCCATGCGGTGTCGTGATGTACTGCGGCCAGGGGAGATCGTGCGGCGAGGGGAAGTCGCGCGGCAGCAGCGGCGCGACCCACTTGTCGCCGCCGACCCCGCCGCCGGTACGCTCCGCGAACTCGGCTTTGCAGCGGGCGAGCGCGGACGGCTCCTCGATCAGGTCGAGTGCGGTGAGCGCCAACGTTTTCCCGGCCACGAAGAGTCCCGGATCGACCGCCGCCGCCAGCCCGCCGAGGGCGTTGTAGGCCCAGGCGGGCGCACCGTAGCGCGGATCGCCCGAGCGGAGCGTGGGGCGCGCGGTGAGGAGGCGCACTGTCGGCGCGTGCCAGCAGTATTCGACATAATCATCGGCGCTCTGGTGCGATTGCCAGGGCGGCAACGCGGCGCGCAGCCCCGCCTCGAACTCCTGCGGCGTGGTCAGGGTCCGGTTTTCGGGCAGGAAGGGGAAGTCGGTTTCCTCATAGCCCAGTTCCCGCTGCATCGCCCGCCCGAAGTCGAGCGCCTCGGCGTCCCACCTCGGTGCACCGATCGCCGCCAGGTTGCCGTAGGTGAGGTCGGCGAGGGCGAGGTTCGGCAAGCCGACGCGGGTCTTCGTCACCCAGCGCACCGAGACCTCGCAGCCGGTGACCGCCGCCGCGTGGCGCGCGTTCTGTTCCAGCACCCGGTAGATCTGCTCCTGGATCGCCAGATTGGGCGCGCGCCAGGCGTACTGGATCTGGTTGAACTTCGGCGCGAGGTTGTCCGCCGTCGCGTCCCCTGCTGCCAGGATGTATTCGTTGACGGTCCAGGTGCCGGTGTGCGGGAACATCGCCTCCTTGGTGTACTTGGTCGTGGTGTACATCAGGCAGAGGGCATCGACGGCACCGGGGGCGCGGGCGACGGCGTGGCTGGCGCTCTGCGGCATCAGCGACCGATCGATCCAGCGCTCCGGCTCGCGGCACTCGAAGGTGAAGACCGCGCTCCAATAGGTGCCGAAGTGCGTCTCCCAGGTGACGCTGTTGCGCGGCCAGGGATGGTAGGCCAGGTAGGCGTCGACGCCGTCATAGTAGCCCTTCGCCGCGTGGATCGGCTTCGAGCCGCAGACCTTCTCCGCCGGTTCGCCGTGGAAACGCAGCGTCCCCTTGAGCTTGTGGCGCTCCATCGCCGCCTTCGTCGCCAGCAGCCCTGCCAGGCAGGCGACCCCGAGCATCGAGTGCGGATCGGTGTGCCCTGCTGCCTGGGGGTGTAATCCGGTGCGCGGCGCGCGGCGCGGCAATGGTTGCTGCGAGTTCCCCGGCACCGCGTCGTACTCCGCGTAGCTGCCGATGGTCGGTCCGCCGTCGCCCCAGGTGGCAATGAAGGCGGTCGGCATCCCGCCCGAGCCTTCCTCCACGTCGAAGCCCTCGGCGCGCAGGAGGTCCACGTAGGCGCGCGCCGAGCGGTACTCGCGCCAGGCCGGTTCGGCATAGCGCCAGATCGCCAGATCGAATTCGGAGAGGCGCGGGCGCTCCCGATCCAGCCACTCGATCGCAAAACCCTTCGCCGCCGAACGTCTGGTCATCGTCAGCTCCTCCCCTGTGCGAACAAAAAACCGTCTGCGCCGTAGTCTCGCCGCCGCTCTCGCGGGGCGCAAGCGGGCAGCGATACCACCGCGTGGCAGAGCGGCGATGGGCGTGCATGGCGCGCGCCCCCGCTCGTGCATCATACTTGTCGATAAATACGATGCCGTATGGTGCCCCAGTGCGGCACCGCGAGATAAGGAGCCCACGTTGTACGACCGAGCAAAAATCCTGGTGCGCGCCGGCAATGGCGGCAACGGGGCGATCACCTTTCGCCGCGAGAAGTATGTCCCGCGTGGCGGCCCGTCCGGCGGCGACGGCGGCAAGGGTGGCGACGTCATCCTGCGCGTCGATCTCAGCGAGAACACGCTGATGCGCCTGCGTTTCCTCACGCACTACCAGGCGGAGAACGCGGGACACGGCGCGAAATCCAACCGCCACGGTAAGGATGGTATCGACCGGATCATCCCGATCCCGCCGGGCACGATCATCCGCGACGCCGATAGCGGCGAGATCCTGGCCGACCTGACCCGCGAGGGGGACGAGGCGGTCGTCGCGCGCGGCGGGAGGGGGGGACTGGGCAACGCCCACTTCGCCACCTCCGTACGCCAGTCGCCGCGTATCGCCGAGAAGGGCGAGCCGGGCGAGGAACGCAACCTCGAACTCGAACTGAAGCTGATCGCCGATGTCGGGCTGGCGGGCTATCCGAACGCCGGGAAGTCGACGCTGCTCGCCTCGGTCAGCGCCGCGCGCCCGAAGATCGCCGATTACCCCTTCACCACCCTGGAGCCGAATCTCGGCGTGGTTGAGGTGGACGAGAACACCTTCGTCGTCGCGGACATCCCCGGACTGCTCGAAGGGGCCGCGCAGGGGGTCGGGCTGGGGATCGAGTTCCTGCGCCACGTCGAGCGCACCCGCCTCCTGATCCACGTCCTCGACGGGTCGGGGGGGCTGGAGGAGCGCGATCCGCTCGCCGCGTTCGACACGATCAACGGTGAGTTGGCGGCATACGGGGCCGGGATCGCCGAGAAGCCGCAGATCGTCGCGATCAATAAGATGGACCTCACCGAGACGCAGGAGAAGTTCCCGGCGCTGCGCGACACGCTGACGGCGCGCGGCTACACCGTGTTGCCGATCGCCGCCGCGACCGGCCAGGGGGTACGCGACCTGATGCGCGCGGTGCGGCAGGTGCTCGTGGAACTGCCGGTGCCGGAAGATGAGCCGGTCGAGGAGGTCGTGACGACCGGCCCACGCCGCTACACGCTCGATGAGGGCGTGAGCGAGGAGCGGTACGAGGTCGAGCGCGTCTCGCGCCACCACTACGCCGTACACGGGATCAAGATCGAGCGCCTGGCGAAGATGACCGACTTCGGCAACGACGAGGCATCGGACCGGTTCCAGCGCGTGTTGGAAGCGTCCGGTATCGTCAAGAAGCTCAATGCCGCCGGGATCAGCGAGGGCGACACCGTCCATCTGGGCGGGCACGAACTTGTCTGGGGCGATCAGGAAGGCGAAGACGACCGCACCCGCGCCGGTGGGCGACACCGCCGCCGCGAGTAGATATTCGCCGCTACATGCAGCATACGAGGGGGCGCGGGGGACGAGCGGCAATTGCCCCCTGTGTGGTCTCGACCTCCCGCGCGCCGCGTCGTTGCAACGATTGGCCGGATCCGTGCGTAGATGGTGGCGGTACTGATGCGGGCGGCGCGGGCCGCGACCGCACCGGGGCCGCCGCCGAACATCTTGCGGCGACCGACGGAGTTAGGAGGAAACGGATGAGCGGTAACGATCCGAAGCGCAACGAATGGCCGAACCTGGATCACGATCCCGAGGGGAAGTCGAATACCGGTGGCGCGGGCGCGGACCCCGGCGCGGATGCGTCCGACCGTGAGGATTTGCTGCGCCAGTTCCAGGAGTTGGGACAGCGCCTCGCCACCACCGCGCGCGCCGCCTGGCAGAGCGAGCAGCGCCAGGATTTGCAGCAGGAGATCAAGGATGGCCTGCGCTCCGTGCGCGACCAGTTGAATGACGCGGTCGAGGGGGCGCGCTCCTCGGCGCGCACACAGGACGTGGCCGACAACGTCAAGGAGCAGGTCAACCGTGCGAGCGAGTCGGTGCGCTCCGGCGACTTCCTCGGGGAGGTACGCGGCGGGCTGGCGATGGGGCTGCGCGAGCTGAACGAGCAGTTGCGCCGCTTCACCGAGCGCCTCGAGCAGCGCGACGGCGACACGACCGACAGCGCCACCGCGAGTGGCCCGAGCGGTACGAACGCCACGACCGCGCCCCCGTCGACCACGGCGGCGTCCGCTGCCCCGACGGTCGATCAGGTGGTGCCGGACAGCGCCCCGGACCTGAAAGTCCTGCCGGAAGCCCCGGCGGCGGCGAAGGGCGATCTGCCGACGGAGCCGGAAGGGCCGAAACCGGGCGAGCGGGCCTGACGATAGCGCGCACGAGGAGGCGGGGCGGGTGGCATTTGCCACCCGCCCCGCCTCCTCGTGTATTTACTGTGCCGCCTGGATTCGGGATTCGCTGGCCGCTAGGCCGCTGGTCGCCCGCGCGGAAACCGACTTGCCGACCAGATGCGGCGCGGATGTCTCGCCGACTGCGGGGGCCGAATCTTCGGTGTCCGCGCCCGCGCCCGGTGACGGCGGTTGCTTCTCTTCGCCGTGCCAACCGATATGCCGCCAGCCGAGCCCGACCAAGCCGACGATCAGCAGGACCGCAGAGAGGACATGCGCCGCCTTGAACGGACCGATGTCGAGGCTATCGGTGCGGAGCGACTCGATGATGAAGCGCGCGACCGCGTAGCCGATCAGGTAGATCCAGAGGGTATCGCCGTCGCGCAGGCGGCGGTCGCGACCGATCCGCACCGCGAGCTGGTAGAGGACCACGCAGGCGAGCAGGTTGTAGAGCGATTCGTAGAGGAATGTCGGGTGGAAGTGATCGAATTGCTCGTAGCCGACGGGGCGCCGCGCCGGGCTGATGTAGATGCCCCACGGGAGGCTCGTCGGCCCGCCGAACGCCTCCTGATTGGTGAAGTTCCCCCAGCGCCCGATCGCCTGCCCGAGCGCCATCCCCGGCACGATGATGTCCACCCAGCGGAAGAAGCGGAGCTTGGTGTAGCGGGTGAAGAGCCAGATCGCCAGCAACCCGGCGGCGATCGCGCCGTGGATCGAGATGCCGCCGCCGCGAATGTTCAGCGCCTGCCAGGGATCGACCGCGCAACAGGTGTTCCAGTCGAGCAAGACCCAGTAGGCGCGCGCGCCCGCGATCGCCGTGAAGACGACGATCGGGACCATGTTCCAGAGGTGATCGGCGTTCTCGCCCTTGCGGCGGGCGAGGCGCGAGGCGAGGTAGGCCCCGCCGAGCACGCCGAGCATGATCAGGATGCCATACCAGCGCACGGCGAGCGGCCCGAGAGAGAACGCGACCGGATCGGTGACCATGATCCCTCCGTGCTGAACATCGTTGTCGTGAACGTCGCGGTCGATGACCGCAAGGGTAGCACACCGGGCACGGCGTTGCCCCCCGCACGTTGTATGACGCGCGAGGGGCGGGAATGGCTTCTGCATGATAACGGGCGGGGGCTGGCCGCGTGGCGCTGCGGGCTACTGCTTCTGCGGATCGTGCCCCCAGTTCATCAGCGAATAGCGCCAGGGCGTGTCGGTCACATCGCCGTGCGGGCGCTGGGCGAGGTGGCGGTGGACGTAGCCGGTGATGCGGCGCAGCTCCCTGACGTCGTGCTCGTTGTAGTCGGCTTGCTTCTTGTCGAGGAGCGTGATAAGCAGATGGCCTTCGTGGTGCCCGACCGACTCGCTGCTCCCTTTCTTCTGCCCGACCGCCTTCGACTCGTCGGTCTTGAGCCAGTCCGTCAGTTCCTTGGCGGTCATGTTCACCGCCTCGCGGAACTCCTCGATCGCGCCCTGGTCGTCGTCGTTCGCCATCACCCCTCCTCTTCGTGTGCGGTCGCGCCGCTTGGTCGCGCGTGTCAGCCGTTAAGCATCTCGCGCGCCAGGGCGACCGCGCCGTGCGCCGCCTCGACTGTGGCGGGGCGCTGCGCGACCCGGAGGCCGTGCGCCGCGACGACCCGCAGGAGGGGCGGGAGGAGTTGCGCTTCCCCGGCGCGCAGGAAACCGCCATCGGTGACGAGCGGGACGCTCGTTTCGGGCGCGGCGTCGAGGCGACGGATCGTCGCCACCGCCAGCGCGCCGAGCGCCGCGCCCGCGCCCGCGATGATCCCGCCCGCGACCGCGTCGCCCGCTCGCGCCGCCGTCAGCACCAGCGGGGCCAGCGCGGCGATCGCTTCGCGCGGCGGGGGCTGCCGATAGACGCGCGCGATGATCTCCTCGGGCGCGCTCAGCCGCCAGGCTTCCAGCAGCGGGCCGTGCAGCGCCGTCGTCGGGCCGCGTCCGTCGTGCGCGTGGAGGATCGCCGTCAGCGCCGCGAGGCCGACCGCGTAGGCGCTCCCGGCGTCGTCCAGCAGGTAGCCCCAGCCGCCCGCGCGGATCTCCCGACCATCGTCGGTGCGCCCGTAGCCGATCGAGCCGGTGCCGCTGATCAGCAGCACGCCCGCGCCGGTCGGCAGTGCCGCGCGCAGGGCGATCGCCGCATCGTTCGTGACCACGTAGCGCGCGGCGGTGATCACCTCGCGCAGTAACCGCCCGACCGCCGCCCGATCGTCGTCGCGCGCCGCCCCCGCCGCCCCGATCGCCGCCGCCGCGACGGTGGCCGTTTCCGGCGCGACCCCTGCCGCCGCGAAGGCCGCCCCGATCGCGTCCGTCAGCGCCACCGCCACCCGCGCCGCGCTCGCCGCATGGATGTTCCCTGGTCCACCCACCCCGCGCCCCAGGATCGCGCCATCCGCCGCGCTCGCCAGCAGGCAGATGGTCTTCGTGCCGCCCGCGTCGCAGCCGAGGACGAGCGGGCCGGGGTTGGTGGGCGTAGCGGGCGAGTGGCCGAGTGGATCGTGGAGCGTCGCCCCGGCCTCGCGCTCTTTCGACACATTCCCCTCTTGCCATGATCCGCCGCAGCGGGTTTCGTTCCTCACCGCTCGTTTCGCGCGGCCGCCGCGCGCAATCGCTCCTTCGCCCGCTCGCGCAGGACCGGGCCGTGACTGAGGACGACGGTCGTGAAATCGAGGTCGAGCAGTTTTTCGGCGGAGCGCTGCGCCAGCGCCGGGTCGGCGCAGAACGGCTTGATGACGCCGACCCGCAGCGTGCGGAAGAGCTGTCCGAAGGCATCGGCGGTCATCAAGAGGCGGCACCCCTCATGCAGGAGGGAGCAATGGCCGAGGGCATGGCCCGGCGTGGCGATGACACGGAAACCGGCGACCATGTCGCCTTCGCGTACCGTGCGGTCGACCGGATGGGTCGGCAAGTGCCGGTGATCCGTGATCGCCTGCATGATCGGATTCCCGTTGCGATCGGGCGGCTGTTGCCCGGCGATGACCTGCGCTTCCCCCTCGGGGGCGATGATCTCCGCGTCCGGTGCCCAGGCGGCCAGCCCTTCAAGCCCGCCGATGTGATCGACGTGCTGATGGGTGAGGTAGATGCGCCGCAAGGTCGTGGCGTCGCCGCCGAGCGCGCCGAGCGCCGCCTGGATGCGCGGCACGCTGCTCGCCACGCCGGTGTCGATCAGGGTCCAGCCGTCGCGCTCGGCGATCAGCAGCACCGAGATCATGTACCTTATCGGGATGGTATCGACCCGATAGATCCCCGGCGCGAGTTTCTCTGGCATGGTGGTCATCGTCGCTGCTCCCTCATCGATGACTATCGCGGCGCGCGGGTGGCGCGGTATCTCCTGCGTCCCCCCGTGTGGTTCCATCCTGTGTGCCGACATCGCGTCGATCCACCGGTGCGTTCACCGCGCGGGGATCTGCTCGGTGATGTAGCGTGCGATCGACCCGTAATCGTCGTTGCGCGGCACCAGGATCGCCTGGCCGTCGCTGGAGGTGTCATTGACGAGGACATTGCTGTCGTCGAGGCGGATGCGGGTCGCCCCGGCGAGATTGGCGCGCAGGAAGAGGATCGGCAGATCGACCGGGGCGAGATTCGTCCGCAGCGCCGGTTGCAGGGCGTCCATGACCGCGAAGGCGCGCGGCCAGGTAGTCGGGCGCTTCAGCTTCGCGGCGATCGCGGCCACCAGCCGATTCTGCCGCTGCGAGCGCGCGAAGTCCGAGGCTTCTTCCGGGGTATCGGCGTAGCGGGCGCGGGCGTAACGGATCGCCGTCTCGCCGTCCATGTGCTGCCGCCCCGCCGCGAAAGAGATGGTGATCCAGTTCGGATCGATCGCCGGATCGTCGTTCGCCGGGTACTGCGAGCTGAACGCGCTCGCTACATCGATATCGACGCCGCCCAGCGCGTCCACCAGCGTGCGGAAGCCCTGGAAGTCGATCGTGATCCAGCGACTCGTCGGCAATCCGGTGACCTGGCTGACCTTCGTCGTCACCAGCTGCCCGCCCGCGCGCTGATCGTTGTCGTCGCCCAGCCCGTAGGCGTAGGCGCTGTTGATCTTGGCGTAGCGCCCGGAGTCGGGCGGGATCTGCACCCAGAGATCGCGCGGCACGTTGATCTGCGCCGCCTGCCCGCTCACCAGATCGCTGTGCAGCAGCAGCAGGGAATCGGTGAGGTAGGCTCCGTCGTGCCCCTGACCGCCGTAGCCGAGCATCAGGACGTTCGCCTGCCGCTCGTCGGCGAGGGGCCAGAGGTGCGCGGACCAGAGCGGCTCGGTCGAGACGGCGGAGAGGAACGCGAGCGCCCGCACACCGCTGGCGAGCGCTAGGCTGACGAGGCCCAACACCACGATCCGCCCGAACGGGAAACGCCTGCGTCGTCGCGCCGATGGTGGCGGCGCATCCCAGGGGTAGACGAGATCGGGCGGCAATCCTTCCCCCCACCGGTCGCGCGCGGGGTAGGCGCTGTTCGGCGTCGGCGCGGGGTATGGCGGCACCGGGGGCGGGGGCGGGGGCGGGGCTGCCGGGTAGCGGGGTAGCGGCCCTGGTGGCGTGTTGCTCATCTCGCCTTTTCACTCCGCCGCCCCGGCGCTCGGCTTCCCCGCTCGTTAGGGGCGGATGGTCCGCAGGCGGGGGCGGTCCTCGTCGGGGGGGAAGGTGATCTCCACGATCGTCCCCAGGCCGACGAACTCGGTCGCGCGTAGCCCGGCGACGGTGAGCGGCCCGCCACTCAGGGCCAGCCGCAGGATCGTGATCGGGTCGCCGTGGCTGACGCCGACGATCGTCTCGCCGGGGTGTCGCTGACAGGCGCGCACCACGAACTCGGTCATGCGCGCGGCGATGTCGGCGATCGATTCGTCGCCCGGCTCGCGCCGGTGCTCGTAGGCGCTGAACCCCGCCTTGAACTGACTATACGGCGTTCCCTGCCAGGAGGTTCCGATCTCGTAGAGGAGTTCGGTCACGATGCGGGCGGCACCGGGGTGCCGATCGGCGATCTTGGCGGCGGTCTGGCGCGCGCGGATCAGCGGGCTACTATACACCGCCGCGATCGGGCGATCGGCGAGCTTAGCGGCGGTCCGGTCCGCTTGCTGTTCGCCCCAGGCGCTCAGCCGGAAGGCGGGCAGCCGCCCATAGAAGAGGCGTTGCGGGTTGTGGACCTCCGCGTGGCGTACCATCAGTACGGTCGTGGTGGCGCAGTCGAGTGCGGTGGTGTCGAAGGTGGGGGCGGGGGGGGCGGCGATCATCCTCGGCTCGTCCTTACGCTGCCGCCCGGCGACCGTTCACACGGGTCGCGAGCAGAAAATTCCTTGTCGGAATCAGTATAAACGAGCGCGCGCCGGTCGTGCAGTCGGCGCGCGCCTTTGCCACGATGGCACGATTCGGTATATTTGAGTCGGATTTTCTGTGGTATACTTAGGGTTCGGAAAGCGCAGCCCGGTACATCGTCGCCGCCCGAAATCCCGAGCCAAATGGAACGTCGGGATGGTGGCAAGAGTTGCTGTTGATCGGGCGCGACCGCCCGCACCAGGGGGAACGGTCGGAGTGTCCGACCGCCGTCGCCGGTGCGCTTGCTGCTCCTCGACGCCGGAAGGCGCTGGAAGGGAACCGCCGCATGTTCAATCCCCTCAACTGGGTATTTGGCCTCTTCAGTCGCGACCTGGGCATCGATCTCGGCACGGCGAACACGTTAGTCTATGTCCGTGGCAAGGGGATCGTGATCGCCGAACCTTCGGTGGTGGCGATGGATACCAAGACGCGGAAAGCCCTCCAGGTCGGGGCCGAGGCGAAGGCGATGATCGGCAAGACGCCGGCGAATATCATCGCGATCCGCCCGATGAAGGATGGCGTTATCGCCGACTTCGACTCCGTCGAGATGATGCTCCACTACTTCATCCGCAAGGTCCATCTCAATCGCGGCATCTCGCCGCACCCCCGGGTGGTGATCGGCATCCCTTCCGGCGTCACCGAGGTCGAGAAGCGGGCGGCGAAGGACGCGGCCCTGTCGGCCGGGGCGCGCGAAGCCTACACGATCGAGGAGCCGATGGCCGCCGCGATCGGCGCGGGGCTGCCGGTCAATGAGCCGGTCGGCTCAATGATCATCGACATCGGTGGCGGCACGACCGAGGTCGCGGTGATCTCGCTCGGCGGCATCGTCGTCAACAACTCGATCCGTATCGCGGGCGACGAGATCGACGACGCCATCGTCCAGTACGCCCGGCGCGACCATAATCTCGTCATCGGCGACCGGATGGCGGAGAACGCCAAGATCGCCGCCGGTTCGGCCTATCCGTTGGAGGAAGAGCGGCGCGTCATGTTGCGCGGTCGCGATCTGCTGACCGGCCTGCCGAAGGGGATCGAGGTGTCCTCGGTGGAACTGCGCGACGCGATCTCCGGCCCGGTCAACACGATCGTCGATCTGGTGAAAGCCTCGATCGAGGAGACACCGCCGGAACTCGTCGCGGACATCATGGAGCAGGGCATCACCCTGGCCGGGGGTGGGGCGCTCCTGCTCGGCCTGGAACGCCGTCTCCAGACCGAGTTGCGGATGCCGGTCCACACGGCGGAAGAGCCGCTGACCTGCGTGGCACGCGGGGCCGGACGAGTGGCAGAGTCGCTGCATCAGTACGAGCGGGCGTTGGCGGGCGGACAGCCGCGCCGCCAGGTGGTGCGGGCCTAAGATGCGCCAGACGCGGATGGCGCCGCGCAACCCCAACCACGCGCCCCTCTCGCGTGGACAGTTGCTCGCCCTGATCCTGATCTTCGTCATCACCGCCTTCGCGCTCCTCCTCCTCGACCGGCGCAACCTCCTGGAGCCGATCAAGGCGGTCACCGAACGGCCCTTGCTCGCCGTCAGCGAGCGCTTCACGTCGGTGGGGGAAGGGTTGCGCTCGTTCGGTGATCGCTTCGGCAACGTCGCCGATCTGCGCGCCGAGAACGACCGCTTGCAGGCCGAGAACGACCGCTTGCGCGCGTCGGACGCCCGGGTGCAGGAGTTGGAGCGCGAGAACGCGCAACTGACCTCGCAGGCGAACTTCGCGGTGAAGTTCCCCGAACTCAAATCGGTCCCGGCGCGCGTGATCGGGCGCAACCCGAATGAGACGCAGAAGGTGCTGACCATCGATCGCGGTGCCGACGATGGTATCGTGATGGGGATGCCGGTCGTCAGCCCCGATTTCCTGATCGGCGTGGTGACCGAGGTCTACCCGAAGCGCTCCCAGGTGCGCCTGATCATCGATCAGAACATGCAGATCGGCGTGCTGGTGCAGGATCCGCAGCGTGGCGCGGGGATCATGTACGGCAACTGGCAGCAGGGCGGTCGGCTCGTGGTGAAGCACATCGACCGCGACGCGGGTGTGACGCCCGGCGCGAAGATCATCACCTCCAACCTGACCAATCACGTCCCGCCGGGATTGGTCGCCGGCTTTGTCAGTAAGGTCACGCGCGACGAGCAGACCGATAGCCTCCAGCTCGATGTCGTCCCCTACGTCAACTTCGATGGCCTGGAGTCGGTCTCGGTCCTGCTCACTTCCGAACGGTGAGGCGGCCCCGGCCCTGCTTCCCCGCTGCACGATGAGGCACTATCGATGGATCCGCGCCTGAGTCTCGCCCTTGCCGGGGCGCGCGCCACCGGACTGGCCTCCCGCGTCCTCGGGCGCGGGGGGGGTACCGCCGCCCCCGGCCTGATCGCCGAGCGCCTCGACCCCGCCGCGTTGCGAAAACTCGGCGCGGCGTTGACAGGGGGGGCGATCGTCATCGGCGGCACGAACGGTAAGACGACGACCGCGCACATGATCGCCACGATCCTCGATCGGGCGGGGCGGCATGTCGTCCACAATCGCTCCGGCTCGAATCTGGTGCGAGGCGTGCTGGCAGCGCTGGCGGCGCAATCGTCGCTGACCGGGCGCTCGCACGGCGAGGTCGGCGTGATCGAGGCCGATGAGGCGGCGCTGCCCGCGCTCGTCACCGGCTTGCGCCCGCGCTACCTCCTCCTGAACAATCTCTTCCGCGACCAACTCGACCGTTACGGCGAACTCGACCACATCGCGCAGAGCTGGCGCGCGGCGGTCGCGAAGCTAGACCGCGTGATCACGCTGATCGTCAACGCCGATGATCCGATGCTGGTCGGCGTCATCGAGGCGTTCCCGCGCGCGCGGACGATCTTCTTCGGGATGGCCCCGGTCGGCGCGGCGGGCGCGCTCGATCCGCGCCTGACCCTCGCGGCCCTGCCGCACGCCGCCGATGCCGCCACCTGCACCCGTTGCGGCGGGCGGCTCGCCTACCACGCCCTCTACCTCTCGCACCTCGGCGACTGGTATTGCCCGACGTGCGGCAATGCCCGCCCCCTGCCGGACGTGATCGCGCGCGACATCCGCCTCGATGGGGTCAAGGCGCTCGCCCTGACCGTCGAGACGACGGGGGGCGCGACTGCCGCGCACGCACCGTTCGGCCCTGATCCGGTTTCGCTGGCGTTACAGGTGCCGCTGCCGGGCCTCTACAATGCCTACAACGCCCTCGCCGCCGCGACCGCCGCGCTGGCCTTCGGGACCGCCCCGGCGACGGTCGCGGCGGGGCTGGCCGGGTTCACGGCGGCGTTCGGACGGATCGAGCGGGTGGCGCTGGAAGGGCGCGAGATCGTCCTGGCGCTGGTGAAGAACCCCACCGGCTTCAACGAGGTGCTGCGGATGCTCGTCGGCGGCGACGAGGCGGGGCTGACCACGCCGACGCTGCTGATCATCAACGATCTCGACGCCGATGGGCGCGATGTCTCCTGGCTCTGGGATGTCGATTTCGAGATCCTGGCGCATGGCGTGGCCCCGCTCCACACCGCCGGGATTCGTGGGCCGGACATGGCCGTGCGCCTGAAGTATGCGGGGGTCGAACCGGCGCGGATCACGCCGCACGCCCCCGCCGACCTGCGCGTGGCGCTCCTCGACTTCGTCCACGCCGCGCCGGAAGGGGCGACCCTCTACATCCTGCCGACCTATACGGCGATGTTGGAGGCGCGTCGCGTCCTCTCCGACCTCGGGGCCGTGCGCGACTTCTGGCGGCAGTAGCGGCGCGCTCGCCGATCACTTTTTGACGCTATTGGGAGATTGTTTGTCGACCAATGTTTCGATCGTGCGCTACCGCCTTGTTTGCTGTATCTCCTAGCCATGTCTGTTGTTTCTGTCCTGACTCAGCTGGTGCTGTCGTTACATGTGCATGTTCTCGTTTTGGTATATAGCGTCTCGTACTAGCTCATTGTGAAGCATACGCCTGCTGACCTATCTAATTACTGAAACCGCCTTCAGACATCGTCGATAGTCATCCGCATTGTCGGCTTCGAGTGTTACTTTCTTTGGATTGAGATGCGCGATGGCACCGCCGTCACTGCGTATGTTCCAGGTTGGCCGTGATACTCGTTCAACTCATGTATATTCGAGCTTGTCATGACTGACTGCGGCATTGTTTGTATCGTAAAAAACGTATTGTACTCAGGTAGCGGCTAATGTTTCCGTCGAAGGCGTAGCTTCTTCACCCTCGTTGTGAGAATTAGCCCATATCATGGCGCGGCAGGAGGACCCAGAATGTGCTGCCGCGTCCCTCACTGCTCTCCGCCCAGATTTGCCCATTGTGGCGCTCCACGATACGCCGTACGATGTAGAGGCCGAGACCGAAGCCGTCGAGATGCTGGCGGCGGGCGTTCACGGCGTGAGTAAAAGGCTCGAAGATCGTCACTAATTGATCGGGCGGGATGCCGATCCCTTCGTCCGCGACCGCGAGGTGGGCCTGCGCGCCTTCAGCGGTGAGATACAAATGGATCGTTCCCCCCGTTGGCGAGAAGCGGATGGCGTTGTCGAGCAGATTCGTCACCACCTGATCGAGCAGCCCCGGATCCCACTCGCCCCGGACACCGTCTGGCGGACTGTCTAGCACGATCTGCTGCCCTCTGCGCGTGGCCTCCGCCGTCAGGCGCTCGGCGACCTCCCTGAGCACGCCCGCGAGGTCGCACGACTCGCGGTGGACCTCCAGATGCCCGGTCTCGATTCGGCTCACGTCCAACAATTCATCGACCAGCCGCGCGAGTCGGTCGATCTGGCTCAGCAGCGCCTCCAGGTGACGCGGGGCGCGCGGGACGAGTTGTGCCGCGCGCGCCACATCGCGGCGGAGGAGTTGTGCGAAGCCTTTGATCGCGGTGATCGGCGTCCGCAACTCGTGCGAGGCGACGGAGAGGAGTTCATCGCGCGCGCGGAGGGCGGCGTGCTCGGCGGTGATGTCGTGGATCAGGACGATCTGTCCCAGGAACGTGCCGACTTCATCATAGATCGGGGCGGCGATCTGGCGGACGACACGCGGCACGGGATGAATGAGGGGATATTCGAGCGCGCGCTCTTCCTCGGGGTCGTGATCCAGGTCGAGCGGGAAGGCGGCGTCGAGCGCTGACCGATCGCCGAACGCATCGGCCAGCATGGCGGCGAGTTCGATGCGCGGCAGACCGAGTAAGCGCCGTGGCGCGATGCCGTAGAAGTCGTGGGCGCAGGCGTTGGCGGTCAGCACGCGCCCGTCGGGATCGAAGAGGAGCACCCCCTCCTGGACCGAGGCGATCGCCGCATCGAGCAGCGCCTTGTCCTCCGCGAGCCGGAGGAGCACCGTTTGGAGCGGGTCGAGCGCTGCGTACTGGATCGCCGCACCGACGATCGCCCCCTGTGTGTCCGTGAGCGGTGTGAGGCGGGCGTCGACCGGTACGCTCCCCGTCGCGACCGTGAGGATGACCGCTTCGATGTGCCGCTCGCGCCCGGCCAATGTTTCTGTCAGCGCGGCGGCGAGGGGCGCGGCGAGAGGGAGGTGCGCGGCGTCCCTCTCGCCCAGCAGGTGCGCGCAGGCACGATTGGCGTAGATGATCTGCCCCGTTCGGTCGGCGAGCTGAACGCCGTGCTGACTGTGTGCGAAGAGGCGTTGGATGGTCGCCCAATCGAACGTCGATGTTTGATCGTCCACCCGATCATCCGTCCATGTACCGTGTCATCACCCCGCTCATTTCCTGATCGGCGGATTCTGTGCCAGGGTGAGAACGCGGTCGAACTCGCTCTTGAAGGCGCGGGCGATGTCGGGGTTCTCGACGATCAGCAGGTTCTCGTCGTTCTGCGTGTTGGCGTTGTCGCTGAAATTGAACGAGCCGAAGATCACGATCCGCTCATCGATGATGATGACCTTGTGGTGCATGGTCCAGGGATTGCCATTCGGTATAGACCGGGAAGCCCGCTTTCTTCAGCTTGCCGTAGGCGGAGTATTGCGTCTGCGAGCCGGTCGTCTCGAAGACCCCGCTCACCTGCACCCCCGCCTTGCCGCGCGCCACCATCTCCTCCTCGATCGGGTCACTGGTATAGGAGAACGCGAGGAAGCGGATGCTCTGCTGGCTCTCCTTGAGGCGGGCGAGGATCCGATCGGCACAACGGTTCTCCGAGGCGAAGCAGGTCTCGACCGGCGTGCCATTGATCGTCAGCGTCGGGTTGGGGATCGCCTTGTCCTTCGTCGGGCCGAATTGGTTCTTCTCGAACATCTTGGCGAATTCGGTGGAATAATTCGTGGCGAGATCTTTCGACTGGATGACGATCATGTTGTTGTTGAGGTGGTAGGTATCGCCATCGGTGTAGTTCCAGGAACCGGTCTCCACCCACTCCTTATCGACGACGGTGAACTTGTTGTGCATGATCGGCTGGCGCTTATCGTCCACGATCGGGATGCCCGCGTCGCGCAGACGCTTGAACGCCGCCTGGACCGCCGCATCCTTGTTCGTCAGCGTATCGGTGTCGGTGACCATCCGCACCGTCGCGCCGCGCCCCCTGGCGCGGGCCAGCGCGTCGGCAACATCCAGCAGGTCGAAGTCGTAGTCGGCGACATCGACGCTCGTCTTGGCGGTGTCGATCAGGGCGACGAGTTTCGTATCGAGGCCGCCCTGATGATTGGCGGGGTTGTCGGGGTACTGCGGCGCGGTGAAGGCGAGCCGATACCAGCCGCCATCGAGTTCGCCGCCGCTGCCGATATTGGTGATCGGGCTGCCCGTGACGACCGGGCTGGCCGCAGAGCGGGCGATCTGCCCCTCGTCGTCGCCGGGCGGGGCGGCCTGTTGCCCTCCGCGCATCACGTAGAGCAGCACGCCGACACAGATGACGAAGACGAGCGCGATCAGGACGATCGGCAGGATCATGCTCAGGCGGCGCATCGGTGGCCTCCCTCCGGGCGCTGGATCGGGGCGCTCATACCGGCAACTCCCGCAGCGTCCCGGCGAGGCGGATCGCATTGGCGTCGGAGTCGTCGCCGAGCCGCCAGCCGTTGGCGATGACGCGCAGGCGGGTCCGCAGGTGACCGGCAACCGCCGGATCGTTGGTCAGGTCCGCAACCGCCTCGCGCGAATGCTCCCGAGCCGCCCGTACGACCGCCGCGATCAGCCGCTTCGTCGTCTCCTCGGCCTCCGCCATGCGCGCCGTCGCCGCGTCGTCCGGGGCGTCGGCCACCCCCTGCGCCACAGCGGTCAGCGCGTCGGTGCCCCAGGTGAGCAGCGGATTGAAGCCGTCGTCGGTCAGGTCGCCACGTAGGCGCTCGTCCTCCAGCAATCGCTCGACCGGACCCTGTGCCAGTGCCGCCGCGTCGGCCATGCGCCAATCTCCATCGCGTGGTGGTCCATCAGACCCTAAGGATACGCTCGCCGCAGGCGGGCGACAAGCGACGACGCTGACAGCGGGGCGGGCACGCTGGTATGCTGCGCGCATGGAGCGCTATCGCCTCGCCGAATTGGCCGCCGCGACCGGGGTATCGCCGCGCACGATCCGCTACTACATCGCGGAGGGTTTGCTGCCGCCGCCGGAAGGGGTCGGCCCGGCGGCGGTCTACACCGCCGCCCAGCGCGATCGGTTGGCGCTGATCGCGACCTTGAAAGAACGCTATCTGCCCCTACGCGAGATCGCCCAACGACTGAAGGAACTGGACGACGCGGGAGTGCGCGCGGCCTTGCGCGCCGATCGCACGCCGACGGGGGCGACCGTGCCCTCTGGAGCGGCGAGCGGCGGCGAACGCTGGGAGCGGATCACCCTCGCGGACGGGGTCGAGTTGCACGTCCGCGCCGACCGCCTGGATGGCACGCTCCCCCTGGCCGCGCTGGTCCGCGCCGCCAGGGGGATGCTCACCGAGGGGTGAGGGGCGTGCTTGCTCGGTCGCTCAGAGCCGGGTGATACCGAGCGTCTCCGTCACGTAGCGATGATTGATCCGCAGCTTCTCCTCGATCGTGCCCTCCCCCTCATTCGCGCGCGGCGGATCGAGATCGAGGGTCAGCCAGCCCCGGAAATTGCGCGCTTGCAGGAGTCGCCAGGTCGCGGGGAGATCGACGCCGCCGGTGCCGAGATCCTTGTAGAGGATCTCCTTGGCGTGCCGCTCCCTGGTCGGCGTGGGGCCGGTGTAGCCGCGATAACTCGCGGCGGTGTCCTTCCAATGGACCGCCACGATCCGGTCGAAGTGATCGGTCATCAGTTGCAGCGGGTCGCCGCCACCGAGGTTGAGGTGCGCCACGTCCGGGATCCAGCTGACGTAGGCCGGGTCGGTCAGTTCGAGGATCCGCGCGATCTCGTGCGGGCGCTCGATCGGCCCCCAGATGTGCGGGTGCGGGGCGAGCCGGATGCCGAGCGCCGCTGTGCGTCGCCCGAGCTCGTTCAGCGTGATCGCGAGCGCTTGCAAATCGTCCTCGCTCGTCCCGCCAGCCGGGCGCGCGCCCATGTTGATCTTGAAGTGCGTGCAGCCGAAGACGCTGAGGAAGTCGCGCGCGAAGGCGACGTGGTCGTCGATCGTCTGCTGCCGCCCCGCCGGATCGATGAACTCGGTCGCCTGCCCTGGCCCACCATTGGAGCAGGTGCAGAGGGTGACGTTGTGCTGATCGAGGAGCGCTTTCAGCTCTTGCGGGCGATCGAGGTGGTGCATCAGCCAGCCCCGATACGGCTCGATGCCGGGATAGCCGAGCTTCGCCACCAGCGCCACATCCGCTGGTTGCAAGTCGCCGAAGATCGCGGTGCCGACCGCGAAACGAATAGCTGGCCCGTTGTCCGCCATGCCGACCTCCTGCCCATCCCTGCACGGCCCCAATCGGGGCGTGCGCCGCATTATAGCCAGCGGAGGAGCGCGCACAACGCCCATTCCTCCCCCGCTCGTCTCACCCCGCCCCCGCGCGTCAGCGTCGGAGCGCCGCGATCGCCCGTGCGAGCTGCGCGTCGTCGCCCCCTTCGGGGTTCTCCACAACGATGTCGGGGTGGAGGCCGATTTTCTGGATCACCCGGCCCTTGGGGGTGAGCCACTGGGCGATCGTGATCCGCGCGCTGGAGCCGTCCTTGAACTCGTGGACCGCCTGGATCGAGCCCTTGCCGAAGGTGAGGGTGCCGACGATCATGGCCCGCCCGTAGTCTTGCAGCGCTCCCACCACGATCTCCGAGGCCGAGGCGGTGCCGCCATTGACGAGGACCACCAGGGGGAGATCGTCGTAGGTCGCGCCGCTATCCTTGGGCGCGACGATCGGGTCCTGCTTCGCCCCGGTCGTATCGAGCGTCGCCGTGGTGGGGGGGGCCACGACCGCCGTGGGCGTGCCCGGCCCGGCGGTCGGACCCGGCGTGGGCGGATGGAGGAGTGCCCGCGCCTGCGCGCCGTGGTCCTTGTCCTCCAGGAGGGCCGGGCCATGCGCCGGGTCCACGAAGCGCCCGATCATCTCCTGCGCCGCCTGCACCCAGCCGCCGCCATTGTTCCGCAGATCGAGGATGATTCCGGTCGCCCCGGCCTCGCGCGCGCCCTTCAGCGCGTCGTCGAGCTGCTCGGTCGTCTTGTCGCCGAAGACCGAGACGCTGATCAGCGCCAGATTGTTGTCCAGGAGTTGCAGGCGCACCGAAGGGATGCTGATGGTTGCGCGGGTGATCGGCACGTCGAGCGGCGCGGACGTGCCGGGGCGGCTGAGACTTAACTGCACGGTCGTCCCGGCCTTGCCGCGCAGGAGCTTTTGCAGTTCGTCCTGGGTGATCCCGGCGATATCGCGCCCATCCACGCGCAGGATCGTGTCGCGCGCGCGCACCCCGGCGAGATCGGCGGGTGCGCCCTTGATCGGCGAGGAGACGAGCCAGCGCCCCTCCTGGGCCTCCAGGTAGACGCCGATCCCCTCGTAGTCGCCGGACATCTGCTCGCGGACGCCTTCCTGCTGCACCGGCTCCAGGAAGGTCGTGTAGTCGTCGCCAAGGGTCGCCAGCAATCCGCGCGAGGCGCCCCAATCGAGCGGTCGCCCGACCGTCGGGGTGCCGTAGTAATACTCGCTATCGACGAGTTGTTGGACCTGGAGGAAGTTCTCGAACTCGGCCTGGAGTTCGGGCGGGATACCGTTCGCCGCCGCGCTCGCGCCGCGCTGCGTCCCCCACGCCTGCCGGTAATGCTCCGTTAGCAGCCCGGCATTGAATGTGCCGAAGAGCACCGCCAGCGCCAGCCCGATCAACAGATAGCGGCGACCCCAGACGGAGAGACGGTTCCATGCGCGCATCAGTGCCTCGAAGTACGAATGACGAAGTACGAAGTACGAAGTGATCGGGTCACCCGTGCTCATACTTCGTCGCTCGTACTTCGTACTTTTTCACGCCGCGCCCTTGCGGACGACATTCTGGAGGGGCGGTTGCCCGAGCCCCTCGATTGCGATCTGGACGGTGTCGCCGGGGTGGAGGGTGAAATCGTCCGGCGGGATGATGCCGGTGCCGGTCAGCAGGATGACCCCGTTCGGGAAGGCGTTGTCGCGCCCGAGGTAGCGGACCAGGTCGTCGAAGGTGCGGTGGAGGCGCGCGGTGTTGACCTCGCCCTCGAACGCCGTGTCGCCGTCGCGCGTGATCGTCAGGCGGATGGTGAGGTCGCGCGGATCGGGGACCTCCCAGACCGGGGTGATCGCGGGGCCGAGCGCGCAGCAGCCGGTGTACATCTTCGCCTGGGGGAGATAGAGCGGATTCTCCCCCTCGATCGCGCGCGAGGACATATCGTTGCCGATCGTGTAGCCGACGACTTCTAACGCGCTATTGAGGACCAGCGCCAGTTCCGGCTCCGGCACGTCCCAGCCCGAATCGGCGCGGATGACGACCTCCGCGCCCGGCCCGACGACGCGCGGCGGCGTGGCCTTGAAGAAGATTTCGGGGCGGTCGGCGTCGTAGACGAGATCGTAGACACTCGCCTGGGCCGACTCGCGCATGCGGGCGTCGCGGCTGCGCTCGTAGGTGACGCCGCAGGCCCAGACCTCCTGATGCTCGATCGGCGCGAGGAGGATGCACTCCTCGCGCTGGTGTGTGCGACCGCGCGCCGGATCGAGCGCGCCGAGCACTTCCTGGAGTCGGGCGACCGGCATCCCGAGGAGGCGATCGAGCGACACGACCTCGTTGTCCCCACCGATCTCCTGGATCGTCTCCCCGGCCAGGATGCCGAGACGTGGCGTCGTCTCCCCCGAGACGACGAAGCGGCAGAGTTGCATCGTTCCCTCCCCCGAACGGGCGCGCATGCGGCCCTGATGGTCATTTCCCAGTGCGCGTCAGTGTACACCAGGAACGCGCGGGCCGGGCGCACGATCCGCGCAGGAGGGCTATCCCGCTGCCGCGCCCCGCAGGGCTGTGCCAAAGTCAGGTGGGGAGTGCGCCGAGCAAGGTGAGGGCACGCGGGGCATAGGCGCCGTAGTACCGCAAGGCATCGGCGATGTTGTCCCAGCCGTGGCGGCGTAAGACGGTCAGGAGCAGATTGCGGAGGATCGCGAGGGCTTCGGGGGCGTTGCCGACCCAGGCTTGGCCTGCAGCTTCGCCGAAGGTGACATCGCGCACCTAATGCACCCGATTTTCGATGGTCCAGTGCCCACGCCAGAGGGCTTCGAGTTGCGCCGGGGTAGTGGTCGCGGCCGACAGGCTGGTGATGGCGTAGCTGACCTCGTGCCGGACGACCCCGGTCTTCAGGATGACGCTGTGGCAGGTGCGGCGGAGGACCTGTCCAACCGTCGGCCAAGTGAGGTAGGTATTGAGCGCCGCCGTGCGGTCGAGGGTGCGGGTTTCCAGCCGCCCATGCTGCTTGCCCACGGTCGTGGCGGTGGCGAAATGGTCGCCGGGGACGACCGGGCAGGCGGGGTCGAACGCGAGCGCGATAGCGGCGGCGAGGGTCGGCTGATTGGCTTTGACGACCCGCAGATAATGCCCATGCTGCCGCCGAATCTGGGCGGCGATGGCGTGCTGGGTTAACAAGGCGTCCATCGTCACCACGACATTGGTCAAGTCGAGGCCCGCCAAGAGCTGCGGCGCGATAGGGATCTCATTGGTCTTGACCGCGACGGGCTGCGGCCGCCGCACGCACGCATCCGCATGGCGCGTCAGGCTCAGCAGATGGACATGCGCCCCGTGGGCATGCGCCCCGTTGATCTGCTTGCCATCCAGGGCGACCCCGACGAGCACCGGTGGCACGCCAGCCGCGGGCGGTGCCAGGACCAGCGGCCCCCCCAGCGTCCGCGCCCGCGCTTCCAGGTCGGCCACATCCACGACACGCAACGCCCGGCGCACCGTCGTCGCGCCCGGTAACTGCTGGCGTGCGCCGCCGAGCAGGGCCAGCAATTCCGTCTGGCGCTCGGTGCTCCACTGGCTCAGCGCGCGCACCCCGTGTTCGCCACTGACGAGGGCGGCCGCAATCAACGTCAGAATCAGGCTCCAGGCATAGCGTTTCCCACGCGCCTGACGCGGATCGGGCATCGCCGCAAAGAGCTCCATCAAGCTGCTATACTGCTGCTGGTCCATTGGGCGACGGTCCTTTCTCGTGATGGTGATGCGTCCGAGAACGGCAGTCTACCAATGGACCTTGACTTTGGCACAGCCCTGCGCGCCCCGCCGCGCCCCTTGTTCGACAATGCGGTCTTTGCTATAATCACGCTCGCTGTTGCGACGCCAGCACAGGCACGCAATGAGTGCGGTGAGGTACCCAAGCGGCCAACGGGGGCTGACTGTAAATCAGCTGGCGTACGCCTTCGGGGGTTCGAATCCCTCCCTCACCACCGGTAAAAGTGCTAGTGATAGCAAGAAAAAAGAGGCCGACGTGGGAAACTCCGCGTCGGCCTCTTTTCGTATGGCGCATCACAGCATACATGGCGAGCATGATGGTAGGGGTCTCGTACAGCGCGCTTTGCGACCCGCCGCGCGCAAATCTGCTATTATGTTTACATCCCGATGCGCGATATCGCCATGATTGGAGCGCCCGATGCCGCAGACCTTGCCGATGAGCGTCCCGCCCGGGGCCAGCCTCTACCTGTTCTCCTATGGAACGTCCCCCACGCCCCTGGCACGCCGATTGGCCGAGGTGGCACTGCGCGCGAGCACTCGCTACGGCTCCGCCGCACCGACGCTGGTCGTCCCCGAGGCGGAATTCGCGGCCTACGCCGCCGCGCAGGAAGGGGAGGAGACGGTCTACCACCTCCTCCCCTCGGCCTATCTCGGTGCGGGACTCGTCAGCGCGCTGGTCCCGACGGACCGTTAGCGCCCCTCGGCGCGGGCTCGCCAGCGGCGACAGAGATCCTGAGCCGCCTCCGGCCAGGTCGGGTACGCGAAGGCGGACCCTTCGTCGTGCAGGCGACCGGGGACCGCGCGACGGCTCTTGAGGATCAACTCGGTCTCGGTTCGCAGGGCGATGGCCCCGAGTTCCAGCATCCACGCCGTGGCGGGTAGCCCGATGGCCGCGCCCGCCGCGCGGCGGAGCGCGGCCATGAATGGGCCGTACAGCAGCGGGCCGGGCGCGGCGAGGTTGACCGGCCCGGCGATGTCGTCACGCGCGATCAGCCAGGCGATCGTGCGGACGAAATCCCGGTCGTGGATCCAGGAGACGTATTGCCGACCGTCCCCTGCCGTCCCGCCGAGTCCGTGCCGCACCAGGCCGAGCAACACATCGAAGATGCCGCTGGCAGCGGGGCTCATCGTCATCGCGGAGCGCGACCTTGCGCGTGCCGGGCGTCACCGCCTCGTCCAGCGCCCCTTCCCGCGCGACTGCTGAAGCGCCAGGTTTCCGGGACGTTCGGCTCGGAGCCGACGAGTATGCCGGTCGCCTCGTCGTTCGGCGCGTCGAAGCGGTGCGCGTAGATGGTGGCGGTGCTCGCCTGCAACCAGACGCGCGGCGGGTTCTTCGCCCGCCCGATCGCCGCGCCCACCGCCCGCATCGAGTCGACCCGCGCGTCCATGATCGCGCGGCGGGTCGCGGGGGTGTGGCGGCAGTTAACGTTGCGCCCGGCCAGGTTGATAACCACGTCCGCGCCGTCGACTTCCCGCGCCCAGTCACCGAGGGTCGCCGCGTCCCAGCCGACGATCCGCCAGGGTGCGCGCTCCGCCCGCCGACTGAGCACCACCAACCTCGTGCCCCGCCGCCCCGAAGGCCCGCGCGAGCAGGGTGCCGACCTGCCCGCTGCCGCCCGGTAGCACGGTCTTCATCCGCCGCCTCCTTCCCGCCACGCGCCGCGTGTCGAACGCGGGATCAGGTGAGGCGTCCTTCCAGGCCGGGGCGCGCGGTCGCCCCGAACCCGACATTTTCTCGGTAGTCGAGCGACACCCCTTCCCTCGTGAAGTGGCTGGTGAGGGTGAAGCCGAACGGCGTGTTCGTGTAGCGGAGTCGCAATGCGAACGTCCGCTCGTCCGTCCAGGCCCCGACCGCAGACGCCGTGCGCGGGCTGCTGGCGCTGGGACTCGCGGGCCACCGGCCGTTGCCATAATTCGCGACATCCGCGAGCCACGCGCCGTTGCCGACGACGAGCGTGTGCGCGCCTTGCTCATCGGTGATCGTGATCGTGGCGCGGTCGGCGGCGAAGTCGTAGCGCACCGCCGCGACCCCCTGCTCGTTGGCGGCGAAGGCATAGGTGCGACCGGCAATCCGCGCCGCCTGCGGCGACATGGCCGTGCCCTGCGGCCCTTGCAGCGCCAGTCCCGCCAGCCGCCGGGTGAGTGCGTCATTGGCCGACTGGTCGGCGGGGAGCGCTTCGCTACCGAGCGCGGGCAGCAGATGTTCCCAGGCGAGATCGAGCACGCCTTGCAGATTCGTGGTGCCGCTCGTCGTCACCAGCACCGCCTCTTGCTTCGGCATGATGACGCAGAATTGGCCGAACGCCCCGTCGCCGCGATAGGCGTCGTGGCGGCAGCGCCAGAGCTGGTAGCCATAGCCCTGCGTCCAGTCGGGGTTGCCGCTCGGATGGTTGCTGTTATCGCTGTGGGCCGCGCTCGCCTCCGCGACCCAGCCCGCCGGCAGGAGTTGTCGCCCTTCCCAGACGCCCTCTTGCAGGTAGAGCTGGCCGAAGCGCGCGATGTCGGCGGTGGTGATGCTCAGACCCCAGCCGCCGGTATTGATCCCGCGCGGGCAGGTCTCCCAGGTCGCGTCCGCGATGTCCAGCGGATCGAGCAGCCGTGGCCGGAGGTAATCGAGCAGGGTTGTGCCGGTCACACGCTGGATGATCGCGGAGAGCATGTAGGTCGCGCCGCTGTTGTAGATGAAGTGCGTGCCGGGGGTATGCTCCACCGGTTGCGCCAGGAACGCACGCACCCAGTCCCCATCAGCCGCGCCACGCAGCGCGCCGGTCGTATCCAGGTCGTGGCCGGTGGACATCGACAGCAGATGCCGGACGCGCATGGCCGCGAGGTGCTCGCCGGGCGCGGCGGGTGCTTCGTCGGGGAAGAAGGAGAGGACCGTGTCGTCCACGGTCAGGCGACCCTCGGCCACCGCCAGGCCGATCGCGGTGGACGTGAAACTCTTGCTCAGCGAGAAGAGCATGTGCGGCTCTTCGGCGCGATAGGGTGCCCACCACCCCGCGGCCAGGACGTGGCCGTGGCGCAGCAGCATCAGGCTGTGGAGTTCGAGCCCGCGTGCCTCGGCGGCGTCGATGAAGGCCAGGATCGCCGCCGAGGGGACGCCATGCGCCTCGGGGGTGCTCGTCGGTAGCTGCACTTCGTGGCTTACCATTGCTTTCTCCCTTCCCCTCATCCGGCTGCTCGATCGCGCCAGACGACCTTGCGAGGATAGCACACGCGCATCGGGCGCGGCTTTGTGTCGTTAACGCTCGTCGCTCGTGGTCGCGCCGTGCCCTATATCGCGCGAAATGGCGCTGGCCGGGAGGCTAATCTCTCGGCCAGCGCTGGCCCGACCGTAGCTTGCGCGTGCTCGTTGGTTAGCGCTCGTGTTGCTCGTCGCGCTCGTCGTCCTTGTGCTCGCGATCCTGGGCGAGGTCGAGCGCGAGGACGCTGGCGAGGATCAGCGTCGGGTCGATGCCGTCGGCGATCTCCACGCCGTAGGTGTCGCGGATCGAGAACCAGCGCTTCGAGGCGGTCGCCACGACGTGCCCATCCTGCTGGATCGTGAACTCGTGATCGAAGATGTTGCCGGACATCTCCAGGTCGTCCGGGCCGGGGATGTCGATCGTGTAGCGGTCCCGAAATGGGGTGAAGAAGTGCTTGCGGACCTGCGCCGCGCGCTCCCCACCGATCGCGATCTCATAGGTGGGGTGCAGCGCGATCAGCTTGCGCTGCACCCCGGCCACCTCGCGCCCCGCCGCATCGCGGATGACCAGGCGGTCGCGCAGGGTCAGCACCTTGCCATCGACCTTGAAGACCGTACGCCCGGACTCGTCGGTGATCTCCGAGTCCTCGCCGAGGCGGAAGAACTTCTCGCGGATGACGTAACGCATCGAATTGTGCCCCTTCCCTGTCGAGCGGGGCGACCCCGGCGGACGCCCGCATCGCAGCTTAACTACGCACGATGATGACCTCGATCCATAACGGGTATCTGGATGGGGTTACGCAGCTCGGTCACGGCTCGACGGTGCCAGGTATAGTGCGCTCTCCGACTCGATGTGAACGCCAAACTTGGAGGGTGCGGTACAGAGCGAAGATGACGGCGCATGTAGCACCACTAGCCAGGAGGGATGCGACCAGGACAGGATACGTCGCATCAACCATACAGAGATGCTTACCGATAGGTCCGCATTGTACCTCGGCAACCCGATTCGTTACCCATCCCCTCATTCCGCCGCCCGGCCATGCGGAAAGTTCATAGAACGGCACCAGGGTGAGAAAGGGTGAGATGAGTAGCAGCCCGACCCAGAGGTTTTGTCGCCGCACTGTCGGCCTCCTTCCTCATTGTCGTTCGAGCCCTAGCGCGCGGTCGCTAATCCATAGATCGTGGCGTTGACGCGCGCGATGGCCGCTTCCATCCCGGCCTCATCGGGGGCACTGACGAAGAGGACGAGGATGTATTGCCGCTCGCCCACCGTGACCAGGATCGCGTCGCCGCGCAGCCCCGTCCCGGTGCCGGTCATGTGCTGCGCGACGGTGTCGGCGGGGAGGTTGAGCAAGGCCCAATCCTTGCCCTCGCGCCCGCGCTGCGCCAGGATGGTGCGGAGGCGGTCGGACGTCTCGCGATCGACGATCTGCCCCGCCTGGAGTTGCGTGAAGAAGCGGGCGATGTCCCCCGACGTGGTGGTGTTGTCGAGCCCGCGCGCCTGGGCCGCGAGATCGTTGAGCTTGCGGCGCATGATCGTGTTGCCCATCCCCTGCGCGGCGCTGAAGGCGTTAACGGTGCCGAAGCCGCCGATGCGATCGACGATCAGGTTCGCGGCGGTGTTGTCGCTGTTGATCAGCATGATCGCGATCAATTGGTCGATGGTGTAGGTCGTCCCCGCCGGTTGGGTCTGGAGGATCCCGGTGCCACCCACCTTGTCGCTTTCCTGCAAGACCGCCCGATCGGAGAGGCGCACGCCGCCGTTCGCCGCCCGCTGGTAGGTCGCCCCCGCGATCGAGAGTTTGATCAGCGAGGCGGCGGAAAAGACGCGGTCCGGGTCGTCGGAGGCGTTGTTCGCGCTGTTCGCGAGGTCGATGAAGACCCCGCTCGACGTACCGGGCAGGGAGAGGATCGCCGCGCGCACCTCGACGGGGACGTTGCCCGTCGCCGCCGCAACCGTCGGGCTCGGCGTGGCGGTGGGGGCGGGGGAGGCGGTTGGTGATGGAGAAACGGTCGGGGAGGGAGAAACGGTCGGGGAGGGAGATATAGTCGGCGAGGGCGACGCGGTGGGCGACGGTGTCAGCGTGGGCGCTGGCGTCGCGGTCGGCGGGGTAGCGACGGCGACGATCGGCGTGTTGGGCGTGGCGCGCGTCGTCGTCGGGGCGATTGTCGGTGTATTCGTGCTCGCAATGACCACCGGCGCGCTCGTACCGGTCGGGATGCCAGGCGTATTCGTGGCGGTCGCAGCGACGCTCGCGGTGCCCGCCACGGCGAGCAGCGGTGGTGTCGCGGTGGCGGTCCCTTCACCACGCGCCCCGCGACTGAGGACGAGTGCCCCGGCGGACGCGACGAGGATCAGCAAGACCAGGGCGAGCACGCCGCCGAAGAGGAAGCGTGGGGCGCTACGCCGGGCGCGCGTCGGTTTACCGGTCGTATTCTGGGCCGGTAGCACGTTCATGGTCGGATCTGCGTTGGGCACCCCCGGTGGCAGTGGCATTGGCGCGGTCGCGCCCGCACCGTCGCGCGCCGCCGACGGGACCGGCACGGTGAAGTCCCTGGTGCCGGTGCGGGCGCGCGTGGGCGCGGCGCGCAGGCCGAGCGCCCCGCGCGCCGCCGCGACGAACGCCGCCGCCGTGGGGTAGCGCGCCGCCGGATCGGCGGCGAGGGCGCGTAGCAGGATCGCATCGAGGGTCGGCGAGATCGCCGCGTTGAAGGCGCTCGGCGGCGGCAGCGGCTCGTTGATCTTCCGCATCACCAGCGCCAGCGCCGTGTCTTCCGGGCCGTAGCGTACGAAGGGCAGTCGTCCGGCGACGAGACGATAGAAGATCGCTCCTAGCGCGTAGAGGTCCGCGCGCCCATCGACCGGCTTGCCAAGCACCTGTTCCGGGGCCATGTATTCCGGCGTCCCCAGCCCGACGCCGCTCGCGGTCAGCCCCGCAGCGGGCGTGTCCGCGAACTGCTTGGCGATGCCGAAGTCGGCGAGGATCGCGCGCTCCTCTTCGAGGAAGATGTTGGCCGGTTTCACATCGCGGTGGACGATCCCCTGCGCGTGGGCGTAGTCGAGCGCGCGCCCGACCTGCTCCACCAGCTCGAGCGCCGCCGCGAAGCCGCCGCGTTGATCCAGGCGCTCCTCCAACGTCCCGCCGGTGACCAACTCGGTCACGAGGTAGAGGGTGCCATTGTCGTCGCCGAAGTCGTAGATGCTGAGGATGTTGGGGTGACGCAGGCGCGCGGCAATTCGTGCCTCCTGGCGGAAGCGTTCCACGAAGGTCGGGTCGCTTGCCAGGCGCGGGTCGATCAGCTTGACCGCCACGAAGCGATCGAGCGCGGGCTGATAGGCGCGGCGCACCGTCGCCATCCCCCCGCGCCCGAGGCGTTCGCGCAATTCGTAGCGCCCCGCGAGCAATGTGCCCGCCGTCCCCTCACCACCCGCCACTCGCTCCGCTCCCCACGCGCGTGCCGAACAACCCTCGTCGCACCGGTCACGCTCTCCAACATCATAACGTCCCCGCCAGAACTGTCCTCACTCCCCGCGCCCGCGCGCCGCCAGTGCCGCCAGGACCGGCGCGAGCGCATCCGGCGCGATCTCGGCCAGGGTCAGCAGCGGGTCGGGGGCCGGGGTGGCCCAGAACCAGGCCGGGTCGAACCAAAAATCGGGCAAGACCGCCGAATGGTAGCGCCCCGCGCCATCGGGCAAGACCGCCAGATACTTCCCGGCCTCGGTCAGGCGGTAGAAATCCACACGCTCTTTGCTGGAGCGCGGATCGATGATCAGGTATTCGGCGATCCCGGCGGCCTCGTACTCGTAAAACTTGTCGACACGGTCACGGCTCGCGCTCTCGGTGGAGACGATCTCCACCACGAAGTCGGCGGGACCGGCGAGGCGCTGTGCCGTCAGGCGATCGCGGTGCGCGGCGGCGACGAAGAGGATGTCCGGCTCGCGCGCCGGGCCACCGGGGCGGGCGCGCATCTCTAATGGTGCGATTCGCACTTCGCCGCGATCGGCACTACGGCAGAAAAGCAGGAGCAGTGCATAGAAAAAACCGGCGATTACCTGGTGCCTGTCATTCGGCGGCATGAAGACCGTCACCTCCCCATCAGTCCACTCGGCTTGGACATCGTCGGCCCAGACCAGGAAGTCGTCGTAGCTCATGGGGAAGCGGCGCTCGCATGCGGTCGTCATCCGATCGTGCTGGTGTGCCATCGCCATCGCGCCCTCCTTTCACACCCTGCTCGCGCCCTCGCGCGTCCTCCTTGCACACCTGGCTCGCGCCCTATTGTAGGCGATGAGCGCCGCGCGCCACATCCCGATGTGGCGCGGCCCCCGCATCATTGACGCGGGGGCCGCAGTATCGGGGAACCTTTTTGCTTGTAGAGTGCGTTAGTTCACCGCCGAGTAGTACTTCGCCTGCGGGTGATGGATGACGATCGCGGCGGTCGATTGCTCCGGGATCAGCTGACCCCCCTCCGAGACCGCCATGCCGAGCTCGTCGGCGGCGGGGAGGAGGCGGAAGAGGATGTGGTGCTGATCGGTATCCGGGCAGGAGGGGTAGCCCCAGCTGTAGCGCTTCCCCTGCTCCTCGCCCATGCCGAGTTCGGCGCGGATGTGCCGGTGGGTCCACTCGGCCATCCCCTCCGCCAGCGAGACGCTGAGGCCGTGGATGTAGAGCATGTCGCCGTAGTCGCCGCGCGCCTGCAACTCCTCCGCCAGCTCGTCCGCCTCGCGCCCGACGGTCACCGCCTGGAAGGCGACGACATCCTTCTGGCCCGGCCGGGTGCCCTCTGGGCGGGGGCGGAAGTAGTCCGCGAGGCAGAGGTGCTCGCCGCGCGTCTGACGCGGGAAGGGGAAGCGCGCGATCTCGCGATCCTGCTCCTCCGGGTCGTAGACGATCAGGTCGTCCCCCTGCGAATTCGCCGGGAAATAGCCGTAGACCGCCGCCGGGTTCAGCCAGCCGTCCTCGCTCGCCAGCCGTTGGAGTCGCGCCAGCGTCGGCGCGAACTCCTCGCGGACGATCCGCTCCCACTCGTCGCCCTGCAAGCCGCGCCCGCCCCAGTGGAGGCGATAGAGGGTCTTGAGATCGAGCAGCGGGTAGACCTCCTCCGGCTTGATGCGGACGGTGCGTGTCCCCCAGAAGGGCGGGGTCGGCACGGGGACCGTCGTGGACACGTCCGAGCGCGCGATCTGCGCCTCGACCGGGCGCGCGGCGCGGGCGGCGTCGAGGGTCGCGAGCCGCCTCTGCGCCGCAAACCCCTCATCGATGATCTGCTGGCGGAAAGGCTCGCGCCGCTGCGGATCGGCGAGGGTGTCCATGATATGCAAACCCTCGAAGGCGTCCTGCGCGTAGAAGAGCCCCGCCTCGTAAGGGACGCCCTCCGCCACGAAGAGGATCCGCCGCCCATAGTTGCGGTTGATCGCCGCGCCGCCGACGATCACCGGCACCTGCAATCCGCGATGATGCAACTCTTTCACGCAGAGCGGCATCTGCTTCGAGGTGGAGACGAGGAGGGCGCTGAGGCCGATCGCGTCGGCCCCCACCTCCACCGCCTTCTCGATGATCGTGTTCAGCGGCACCTGCTTGCCGAGGTCGAAGACGGTGTAGCCATTGTTGGAGAGGATCGTGTTGACGAGGTTCTTGCCGATGTCGTGGACATCGCCGAAGACGGTCGCCAGCACGACCTTACCCTTGGTGTAGCCCTCCTGGCGTTCCAGGTAGCCTTCCATCCGCGCGACCGACTTCTTCATCACCTCGGCGGATTGCAGGACGAACGGCAGGATCAACTCGCCCGCGCCGAACTTGTCGCCGACCTCTTTCATCGCGGGGAGGAGGACGGCGTTCAACACCGTGACCGCCGCCTCGGTCGTCGCGCCCGCCCCTTCGCTTTCGAGCGTCTCGACCGCCGAGCGCCCGATCCGCTCGCCGATCGCGCTGTCGATCAGCGCCTCGACCCCCTCCTTCTTGCGGTGGAGGATCTGATAATGGATCCGCTCATCGACCGACATCCCCTCGGTCGGATCGGCGAGTTCCGCCTGGGCCTGCGGCGTGTGCGCCTCGTAGAAGGTGATCACGCGCGTGAGGGCATCGGGGTGCCGATTGAAGACCAGGTCTTCCATCATCTCGCGCTGCTCGTCGTCGATCTCGGCGTAGGGCGTGACGTGCGCCGGGTTGATGATCGCCGCGTCGAGTCCCGCCGCGACGGCGTGGTAGAGGAAGACGGAGTTAAGGACGCCGCGCGCGTGCGGGTGGATGCCGAACGAGAGGTTGGAGACGCCGAGGATCGTCAGCACGCCCGGCAACTCGCGCTTGATCGCGCGGATCCCCTCGATCGTCTCGACCGCCGAGTTCGTGAACTCCGGGTCGCCGGTCGTGAGCGGGAAGGTCAGCGCGTCGAAGAGGAGGGCGTCGGAGCGCAGGCCGTATTCCCCCACGACGATGTCGTGGATCTTCCGGGCGACCTCCAGCTTGCGCGCGGCGGTCTTCGCCATGCCGCTCTCGTCGATCGTCAGCACCACCGCCGCCGCGCCGTGTTCGACCAGCAGCGGCACCACCCGCTCGATCTTGCCGCGCCCGTCCTCCATGTGGATCGAGTTGACGATCGCGCGGCCCGGATAGATCTCCAGCGCGGCCTTCACCACATCCGCCTCGGTGGAGTCGATCATCAGCGGCAGCTCGATCCCCATCGAGAGCTTCTTGACGACTTGGCGCATCTGCTCCGCTTCGTCGCTGCGCTCGGTCATCGCGACGGAGATGTCGAGGACGTGCGCGCCCGAATCGAGTTGCTCCCGCGCGACCCCGAGGACGCCATCGTAGTCCTCGGCGAGCAGCAGGCGCTTGATCTTGCGGCTGCCGGTCGCGTTGACGCGCTCGCCGACGAGCAGTGGCGCGGGCTCCTGGATCAGGCTGACGGCGCGCATCCCGCTGGAGACGCGCGGCTGATAGGCGATGGTGCGGCTATCGCTCGGCGTATGGTCGTGCTCGTCGCGGCTTTCGCTCAGCGCCCGGGCTTGCTCGTCGCGGCTTTCGCTCATTGGATGATCCGCTCCTTCGGTGCGCGCGTGCCGATCGCCTTGACCAGCGCGGCGATGTGCGCCGGGGTGGTGCCGCAGCAGCCCCCGACCGTGCTGACGCCGAAATCTTCCACGAAGCTGGCGAGATCGCGCGCCATGTCCGCCGGGCCGAGCGGGAAGACCGCCTTGTCGTTGACGTTGAGCGGGATGCCGGCATTCGGGATGACGCTGATCCGCGTGCGGCTGTTCTCGGAGAGGAAGCGGATCGGCTCGCGCATGTGCTCCGGGCCGGTGCCGCAGTTGAGGCCGATCAGGTCCACACCCGGCAGCGCCTCCAGCGTCGTCATCACCGCCTCGATGTCGGTGCCGAGGAGCATCCGCCCGCTGACATCGAAGAACGCCTGCGCCTGGATCGGCAATTGCCGCCCGAAATCGCGGTTCACCCGGTTGATGCCGTTGATCGCCGCGCGCAGTTCGAGGATATCCACCATCGTCTCGACGATGAAGAGATCCACGCCCCCCTCGGCCAACCCCTGCGCCTGCTCGTAGAAGATGTCGGAGAGTTCGGCGTAGGTGATCTTCGAGAGGGTCGGATCGTCGGCGGACGGGAGCATCCCGGTCGGCCCGATCGATCCGGCAACGAAGCGCGGGCGGTCCAGGGTGGACCAGCGATCCGCCGCGTGCCGCGCGATCGCCGCCGCCTTGCGGTTGATCTCAAGCGTCCTGGCCCCGAGCCCCCACTCATCGAGTTTCAATCTACTCCCCTGGAAGGTGTCGGTTTCCAGCACGTCCGCGCCCGCTTCCAGGTAGGCTTCGTGGATGCGCTCGATCACCTCCGGGTGGATGAGGACGAGATTCTCGTTACAGCCCTCCAGCGCCACGCCGCCGTAATCCTCGGCGGTGAGGTTCGCTTCGTGGATCTGCGTGCCCATCGCGCCGTCGAAGAAGAGGACACGCCGGTCCAACTCCTCCAAATAACGGCGATCGTTGCGCGTGGTGGCCGGTGGGGTCGCGGTCGCGGTGGTCATGGGCGGTGCTCCTCTCGGTCCCACGCTCCCCGGCGGCGGTGCCGCTGGTGCGGCGAGCGCTCACCGTGCTCGCATCGCGGCGAGCGTTACAGCAGGAAGCGCGGGCAACAAAAAACCTCTCCGAGGCAGGAGAGGTCCGATTTGCCGCGCGGGATAATCCCTCGCGGGCAACACCTCCCGGATAGGGAGGCACCTCTTCTCAACCCTGAGGAGGGTTGAGCCTATCTCTCCCGATGGTGAGGCGCGGACTCGCGCTCCATCGTCCTCGGGCTGGTGGGCACCCGGCGCTCGGGTTGCCGTGATGGTCAGCGGGCCAGTCCCCTCGCATCACTCTCGATAGTATTTGATTGGCGTTAACCTTAAGTCAACGGGCGGAGGCTTGTCAAGTGTACGGTCACGCGGCGGGCGGCGTGGCTGTTACACGATCCGATCGGCGATCCGGCGGCGGGCGCGGGTACGATCGTCGGGCTCCTCGACGCCGTGCTTGCTCTCGCGCTTCTGGATGTACATCCGCTCATCCGCGACGGCGACGAGCGCCGCCGCGCGCAGGCCATCGCCGGGGTAGGTGGCGACCCCCGCCGAAACCGCGAGATTGACCGCGCCGATCGGCGGCTGCGCGGCGAGACCGTTGCGTAGCCGCCCGAGCAGCTGCGTCGCCTCCTCCGCCCCCGCGCCGGGGAGCAGCACCGCGAACTCATCGCCGCCATAGCGCGCGACGGTGTCGCTCTCGCGGGTGATGTCGCGCAGGATGCCCGCGATGCAGCGCAGGGCGGTATCGCCGGAAAGATGGCCCTGGGTGTCGTTGAGCGCTTTCAGGCCATTGAGGTCCATGATCGCGATCGTGAGCGGCCAGCCCTGTGCCTCGGCGGTGGCGAGTTCCTGTTCCAGGCGTTGGTAGAAGTAGCGGTGATTGTAGACACCGGTTAACCCGTCGGTGATCGCCGCGCGCTTTTCGCGGTCGTGCAGCCGCGCGACCGCGATCCCGACCATCAGCTGCGTCGCGATCGTCTCCAACGTCAGCTCATCGTCGGCGGTGAACGCCTCCGCGCTCGTACTCTCGATGACCACGACCCCGAGCGGATGGCCGGCGTCGAAGAGGGGGGCGACGAGTGCCGAGCGGTTGCGCGCCAGCAGGGCATCGTAACGGTGCTCGTGGGCGATCTGCGGGATGTTGCGGGTGTGGGGCTGCGCGAAGATTTCCCCGAAGATCCCCGTTTCGAGCGGTAGCTGCCGCCCCACCAACCCATGCTCGAAGCCGCTGATCGCGCGTACTGTCAGCGTCGCCGTCTCCTCCTCGCGCAGCAGGATCGCGCAATCGGCGTAGCCGAGTTCATGGGTGATCAGGCTCAGCGCCGAATCGAGGAAGCGGTCCAGGTCGGTGATCGCGCTGACCGAGCGGGCGAGATGGTGGAGAACGGTCAACTCCTTTAACTGTTGCGGGCTGATCTGCCCCGCCACCTGCTCCGCGAGCGACGACCCCTGTTGCCCCGCCTCCGCCAACGTGAGGAGCTTCGAGGTGAAATTGGTCGTCCCGCGCGCCTGCAATCCCTGGAGATACGGCGCTTCGACTGCGGTATCGCGATCGAGGACGCGCATGAACGCCTCGACTACCGCAGGATTGAACTGCCGCCCCGCCGAGCGGCACAACTCCTGCCGGGCCGCGTCCAGGGTGCGCGCCCGCCGGTAGGAGCGGTCGCTCGTCATGGTGTCGAAGGCATCGGCCACGGAGATGATCGTCGCGCCGAGCGGGATATTGTCCCCCGCCAGGCCGTCCGGGTAGCCGGAGCCGTTGTACCACTCGTGGTGGTGGCGGACCAGCGGCACGAGCCCCGCGAGCGCCACGTTGACGGAGAGGATCTCGGCCCCGCGCTGTGCGTGGGTGATCATCACCGAGATTTCGCTCGAAGAAAGCTTGCCCGGCTTGCCGAGGATGGCGTCCGAGATGCCGATCTTGCCGATATCGTGCAGGAGTGCGGCGAGCTCCACCGCCTCGATCTCGCTCTGCATCAGCAGCAACTCGCGCGCCATCTCCCGCGCATAGAAGGCGACATTGCGCGAGTGTCGGTGGGTATAGGCGTCGCGCGCGTCGACCGTCGCGGCGAGGCTCTGTACACCGGCGAGGTAGAGTTCGCGCGTGCGGTTGTAGAGGCGCGCGTTCTCGATCGCCGCCGCCGCATAGTTGGCGTAGGTGCGCGCCAGTTCGATCTCCTCGTTGGTCGGGCGATGTGGCGTCGACCAGGAGGCGTTCAGCACCCCGAGCGGCGAACGCCCCTTGCCGATGATCGGCACGGTGCAATTGGCGATCAACCCCTCGGCCAGGAGCGCATCGCGCATCCGATCGGGCGGGGCGAGGCGCATGTCCGGCGTGATGATGCAATCGCGCGTCACCAGCGCCCGCCCGCCCTCACCTTCGTCGGCGGGGGACTCGGCCAGGACCGCGCGCAACGCATCCGAGATGCCATACTCCGCCGCCAGATGTAGCTGCTTCCCCGATTCATCGAGGAAGCGCATCGCCGCACGTTCCGCGCCGAGCAGCCCGACCAGGGTGTGGCAGATCCGGTTCAGCGTCGGGTCGAGGTCGAGGTCGGCGACGAGGTCGGCGGTCAGCCCCTGCAACTCCTTGATCTGCTTCAACTGGCGCTGGACCCGCCCGAAGAGGCGCGCGTTCTCGATCGCGATCGCGGTCTGCCGCGCCACCGCCGCCGCCAACCGGCGCTCGTCGGCGTTGAAGCGCTCGCCGACGGGGCGGTAGAGGGTGAAGCAGCCGAGCGGCTCGGTGCCGCGCATGAAGGGAACGATCAGCATCGCGCGCGAGTGCCCTTCCACGCGCATCGCGCCCGACTTGGCGACCCGATCGAGGTTCGCCACGAACGCGATACGTCCCGCCTTGACCGCGACCCCGACCGGCCCTTCGCCGATACGGATCTGCTGCGGCGAGTCCTCCCCCTCCGGCCAGCCGTGCGAACCGACCGGTAGCAAGGTCTGGCGCGTCTCATCGTAGAGGTAGAGGGTCGCGGTGGGGCAGGCGACGACCGAGATCAGCGCGCGGAGCGTCTTACGCAGCACCGCCTCGATCTGCAGCGAGGAGTTCAGATTGTCCCCCACCCCGATCAGCAGATCGAGCTCGCGGACTTTCGTCTCCAGTTCGCGCTGTTGCTGGCGTTCGGTCGTCACGTCGCGCGCCAACGACTGGAAGAGCGGCATCCCGTGCTGCTCATGCGCGCGCAGGCGACGGATACGCAGGTGCATCACCCCGCCGGTGCCGTTGGCGTGCTGGAAGCGGGCCTCCAGATGCGGATGAGGCGGCTCGGCGTCGAGCGAAGCCTCGATCCAGTCGTGCAACGCCGTGGGAGCATCCGACGCGAAGTGCTTGTCCAGCGTGGTGCCGACGAGCGCCACCGTGGTCAAGCCGAGCAATTCCCCCGCCGCCGCGTTCGCTTCCAGGATCTCCCCTGCGGCGGTGTGCAAGAAAATCGCGTCCGGCGATTGTTCGACCAGTTCGCGCGCGCGCGCCTCCATCTCCGAGAGGCGTATGTGCAGGCGCGTACGCCGGAGCGCCCCGGCCAGGCCCCCCGAGAAGGTGACGAGCGTGGCGAGATCGGTCTCGTCGAAGGGCGAGCTTGCCGGACGGAAAGCGTTGATGACGCCGAGGACCTGTTCGTCGGCGATCAATGGTGCGCTCATGATGGCGAAGCCGCGCTCCTCCGCGTCAGCGGCCAGATCGAGCGCGTCCGGGTCTTCGTCGAGCGCGTCGATGACGTGACGCCAATGTTGCGGCAGGCCATTACGGGCCGTGCGCGCGGCGACATCGCCATCGAGGAGGAGCGGCACGGGGAGGATCGCCGCGCCAGCGGCGCTCGCGCGCGGCGGATAGCTATAGCGCCAGCGCATGCGGAGTTCGGGGCGGGCCGCCGCCGGGTCGTTGTCGAAGGTGTAGCAATTGATCGTCAGATCGTCGCCGAGGATATCGCGCAGCAGGCCCGCTGCCAGTGGAACGATCGTCTCCTCGTCGTGCGCCCCACCGGTCTGGAAACGGACTTCGGCCTCGAGCAGGAGGCGATGGGCGCGCGAGCGGCGTTCCAGCGCTGTGGCATCATCCCGTACCAACTCTCTACGCGATTGCCCGGCGAGCAACGACATCAGTTCCCCCCGAAAGTTCCCGTGTCCGGCGAAGGGCCGCCCAGGCGTGGGTCCATCCTGCACTACGGTCGCCCGCCCCTGATAACAGCATATACGGGTAGAGACTGAGTATAAAGAGTCGCGAGGCCAGGAACTATGGACCATTGGTATCACCCGACCGTACCGACCGGCGGTTAAGTGGTGAGACGATTGTATATCGACATTGTCATAAACGCGCAATTGTGCGCGTGAACCCCGATCGGGTGACCAGTGCTTGCTCCGTTGCAGGGTACGCCGTGGCGGCCCAGGTGACAAGCGCGGCGTTGGCCTCGGCGAAGATCGGGTCGGGGATATCCCAGGAGGGGCTGTACTCGCGGCTCGCGTGGCGGGCAAGTGTCTGCCCCACGGTGGTTTCCCCGGCTCGGGTCGCCACTGTCTCCGTCCTCGGGGCGAGGCCGCGATCGCGCAACGCCGTGCGGACCGCCTCGTCGGTCGAGCGGTGATTGCGCGGGGTGATGCCTCGTGCGGTCAGGAGCGCCCACCACCGCTCGTTGATCGGGCGCTCTTCGCTCGCCGCGCCATTGTGCTCGCTGCCGTAGACGAGTAGCCGCCCGGACGGCGGACGTACGGCGCCTCGTGCAGGGCGCGGGGCCAGGCGGGGATCAGGTGGAAGACATGGACGATCAGCGCGACATCGACGCTCGCCGTGGCGAAGGGGAGCGCCGTCGCGTCGGCTCGGGCGAGGAGGAGTCGCCCCGACCCGGCGCGTCCCTTGCGCTGTGCGGCGACCAGCATCGGCGCGGAACGATCGATACCGATGCAGCGGAGCCCCTGGCGCGCGAGCGGGAGCGCGATTCTGCCTGTCCCGACCCCGATCTCCAGCAGGCGCGTCTGTGGGGTGGACGACACGGCGCGGGCGATCCCGGCGGCGATCGCGGCCTCTGCGGCGGCGGGGATCGCCCGCGTGGCGTCGTAGCGCGCCGCCACGCGATCGAACGAGTCGGCCATCAGCCCCCCGTTCGCAGATAGTCGCGCTCCGCCGGGAAGGTGATCGTCATCGTCGTCCCGCCGCTCGCGTTGCGCTCGGCGGTGATCGTGCCGTGGAGGTCGGCGCGCACGAGGGTGCGCGCGATCGTCAGGCCCAGGCCGGACTGTTCCTCCAGCGCGAAGCCATCCGGCGGCCCTTGCCCGTCGTCCGCGACACGCAGCACGATCGTGGCCCGCTCCGGCTGCTCCGCGATGACACTGAGGTGGCCCCGCTGACGCCCTTCGAGGCCGTGGCCGATCGCATTGGCGACCAACTCGTTGATCAGCAGCGCCAGGATCGTCGCCTGCCGCGAGGGGACGGTCACGTCATGCTCCGGGACATCGTAGGTGAGCCGCAAGTCGCGCGGCACCAGGGTCGCGCTCGCCTCCTCGACGACCTTCTGCGCCACCGCCGCGATCGTGGTGTGGCCGATATCCTCGCGGCTCAGCAGGTCGTGGACCGCCGCGATCGAGCCGATCCGATTGACCGCCTCGTGGAGCGGGGCGGACCATTCCGCGCGACGTCCTCGCCGCGCCTGCATGGAGAGGAGCGCCGCGACGGTCTGGAGGTTGTTGCGGACGCGGTGGTGCATCTCCTGGAGGAGTGCCGATTTCACCTCCAGCGAGCGCTTCGCCTCCTGGTGCAACTCGGCGCGCTCGATCGCCACCGCCGCCATGTTGCTGAACGCGCGCAGCAACGCGAGTTGATCGCCGTGCGGCAGTTGATCGGGCCTGAACTGGACGCAAATCCCGCCCAGGATGCCGCGCGCGCTGCGGAGCGGGAGGCAGAGGAGCCCCTGTTCGCCCTCGCCGAAGGGGGGCTCGGCGGGTGGCCCGCCCATCACCACGGCCAGCGCGCGCTCGACGATGGGGCGATCGAACGGCTGGGTCCGCTCCCCGTTGCTCGCCAGCAGGGTGGTCGTCCCGCCGCGCGCCCGGTAGATCTCGACCCGCTCGGCGCGCGCCAGATCGCAGGCTTGCTCGGCCACGATCCCCAGCGTTTCCGGCAGATCGATCGTGGAGGCGAGGGTCGCGGAGATGTGCTGGAGGGTGGTCAGTTCGCGCACCTTGCGGCGCAAGCGCCGCCCCACCAGTCCGTAGAGTTGGGCATTCTCGATCGCGATCGCCAGTTCCCCGGCGACCGTCCGCAGGAACTCCTCCTCGTCGGAGCGCAAGATCTGGCTCGCGCGCTTGTGGCAGTTCAGCACGCCGATCAGGCGGCGCTCCGGGCCGAGGAGGAGCGGCACGGAGACGTGCGACTGGTAGGGCTCCTCCCCGAGTTGGGGGTCGTAGATGTAGTCCGGGTGCGCGGGGGCGTTGTCGGTGGCGATCACCTGGCGGGTGCGGGCGGCCTGCCCGGTGATCCCCGCACCCAGGCGCATCCGTGTCTCGCCGACCGCCGCCGGGTTCAGGCCGACCGTCGCGCGGAGGGTGAGCGCGTTCTCTTCCGGCGTGTAGAGGTAGACGGCGCAGGTATCCATCCCCGCCGCCTCGGCCACGACGGTGACGACCGTCTGGAGCACCTCCTCCAGGTTGAGCGAGGCGGTCGCCACGCGGTTGATCCGGTGGATCGCCGCCAGCCGCGCGAGTTGCCGCGCGAGCGGTTGGGCCTCGCTTTCATCCTCCGGCATCCTGGGCGTCGGCCCCGTCAACGATTCGCGCATGCGGCACCCTCCGTCGCCCCACCGTGTCGGCAGGGCGGTCTAATCGTCGCCGCTCGTGCGGTGTTGGCGCGCTGATTGGTGTGGGACGCGCTGCCGCGCCGACGATTGCCGGTCCCGGTTCGACCCCGCGCAGGCGGCGTGGCAGGCCGGACGGTCGCTAGACCTCTAGTTTGGCGCTGTGCTCACCCCGCTTGTACGAGGCGGCGGCGGCCTTCACCGTGCCGAGCGCCAGCGTGGCGCAACGCGGGCGGCTCATCACGACCTCGCGGCCCAGTTCATCGATGATGGCGTCGTAGTCCAGTTCCAGCACCTCGTCGAGCGGCTTGCCGGTGACCATCTCGGTGACGAGCGAGGCGGCGGCCTGGCTGATCGTGCAGCCCTGCCCCTCGAACTGGACTTTCTCGACCTGTCCCTGCTCGCCTACCTTCAGATAGATGGTGACGATGTCACCGCAGCCGGGGTTGCCGCCGTCCGAGACGACATCGGCCCCGTCGAACTTGCCGTGATTGCGCGGATTCTCGTAGTGATCCAGGATGAATTCGATCTGCGACTGGCGATCCACGATCGCTCCTTTCCCTGCTGGTTCTCGCTGGCGTGCGGGGCGTTGCCGCCTCCTGTGGCAAAGAAGTATACGGTAGACGGGTCCGGGACGAACGAGCGCCGGGCGGGTATCGCTCCCGCCCGGCGCTCGCGCCCTTCCGCGTGGGTCTGTCTGATTGTTAGCGCTCGATCGGGGCGCGGACCAGGGAACCCCACTCGGTCCAGGAGCCGTCATAGTTGCGGACGTCGGGGTAGCCGAGGAGCTGGGTCAGCACGAACCAGGTGTGCGCGCTGCGCTCGCCGATGCGGCAGTAGGCGATGGTCGGCTGGTCGGGGGTGATCCCCTGCCCGCCGTAGATCTCCCGCAACGCGGATGCGCCCTTGAACGTGCCGTTCTCGTTCGCGGCGATACCCCAGGGGATATTCTTCGCGGTGGGGATGTGCCCCCCGCGCTGCGCCCCCTCCTGCGGGTAGTTCGCCATGTGGAGCACCTCGCCGCTGTACTCCTGCGGCGAGCGGACGTCGATCAGCGGCTTGCCGGCCTGGAAGTGCGTCAGCACCTCGTCGCGGAAGGCCCGCAGCGACTCGTCCGCCTCCTTCGCCGTGTAGCTCGTCTGCGGATAGGTTGACACCTCGCGCGTGTAGGGGCGACCCTCGACCTCCCACTTCGCGCGGCCCCCGTCCATCAGGCGCAGGTCGCGATGCCCGTACATGCGGAAGAGCCAGAAGGTGTAGGCGGCGTACCAGTTGTTGCGGTCGCCATAGAAGACGACGGTCGTGTCGTTGGCGATCCCACGGCTGGCGAGCAGCGCCTCGAACTCTTCCTTGGTGACGAAGTCGCGGATCAACTGGCTCTGCTGGTCGGTGTGCCAGTCCAGCTTGACCGCGCCGGGGATGTGGCCGGTCTCGTACAGCAGCACGTCCTCGTCCGATTCAACCAGGCGTACCTTGGGATCGGCGAGGTGCGCCGCCACCCACTCGGTGCTGACGAGTGCCGCCGGGTTGGCATACTCGTTCGTGGTGTCCGTTGCTTGCGTCTGTGTCATCGTCGATCCTCTCACGTATCGTCATGTGCGGCGGCAGCACCGCCACGCGGGTTTCTCCGCCAGGATCGGCAGTCCCAAACCACCGCTCCTTGTCCTAAACGCGCGCGCGGGAACCCATATTCCCAACCCCATGCGCCCGCGATCTCGATTGGGATGATTCGGATACTCAACAATTTCGCGCGGGGCATTGCCGTTAGCTCCGCACCGTTCATGCCAGGGCGGCGCGCACAGCGGCGACGGGCGTGGCCCGCAGCGCCACGCCCGTCACGGCGGTCGGTTCGTTTGTGGCGGCAGCGGTTCAGCAGACCCACTCGCCGCGCCGGCCCACCGACCACATCCACCCGGCGGCGTTGGCGTTCGCCCACGGGTCGAAGATCGAGTAGGAGGCGTAGGGGGTGGTCTTCCAGGTGCCGGGCAGGAACTGGAAGAGGCCGGACGCGCCGGAGCGCGAATTCGCCGCGTTCGGGTCCAGGTGGGATTCGCACTTCGCCACCGCGAGCATCGCCGCAGGGGATTGGCCGTAGCGGTTGGCCGCCTCGGTGATGATGTCGGTGACCGAGCCGCCCGAACTCGTCGGCACGGCGGTGGGGGCGGGGGCCGGGATGGGCGCGGGTGCGGGTGCGGCGGCGTTCTGCGCGGCGCGCGGTGCCTCACCCGCGTCGAGGAATTCGGCGGCGACGTAGCCCTGACCGGAGCCCTTCGCCGTGACCTCCACCCACGTTCGCCCGTCACCCGCCTGTGGATCGCCCACGACCTGCACGGTGGTGCCGTAGGGCAGCTGGGCGACGACGCCGTAGCTGACGCCCGGCCCACCGCGCAGGTTGAGGAGATTCGTCACGACCGTCGCGGTGCCGCGGGTTCCGGCGCTCCCGGTGGTAGAGGCGCTGCCCTGCGCCGTGCCACCGATCGCGACGTACTCGGCGTAGGCCCAGCCATCGACATCGTTATAGCGCACCGGATACCACCCCTCGGAGGATTCCCCGGTGACGTTAACGGTCGCCCCGGCGGGCAGGATCGTCAGGATCCGATACCCGAGGCCGGGGCCGGAGCGGAGATTCACGTCGTCGCTGATGGTGGCCGCAGAGGCGGCGAGGGCGCTGATCGGTGCGATCAGCATGGTGAGGAGCAGAAACAGCGCGATCCCGAGGCGTAGCCAGCCCGGACCGACGTGGCGAGTACTCTGGGTCAACGAATTATCCTCCCGCGAGGCCGGAAGCGGTCGCCTGGACGCGGAGGAGGATCGGGCATTGAAGCTGCCGTTGGCGCGAGCAGTCCATGATGGCGCAACACGACGCTGTGTCGCTCCCCTCCCCCTCTACAGTTGGCGATCGATCCGCACACTCATCCAGTACAAGTCCCCGTGCGGATGGCGGGCTCGCGGCGTGCTGGTGGCACACGAAGCGCGCGATCCGGGGACGACAATTCATCGCGCAAAGCGGTGGCCCGGCGATACGTCGTCGTATCGGCCTGTTGGAACCCCGATGCTTACGCTGCGATGATTACTTGTGAAGTGCCGACGTAACCCCCCTACGCGCGGCAGGCGTAGCCTACCAGAACAGGGGTACAGTGTCAAACTTTTGCCTGTTGCGATGCGAAAATCGCCCGAATTCAGTAGACGATAATGCGACTTGGGAGTCTTGTGGGCGTCCGTTCACCGAGCGCCATATGTTCGTTCACGGTGCGTTGCCTGACTCCCCCGCGTTGGTCGCTCCGCACCCCCTGTGCTAGACTGAGCGCATGGCAGGCCCGGCGCCGTGCGTGATGCCGATTGAAGTTTTGAGCCATTAAACTTCAATCCTCGGGGGCTGCTATCCCGGTCTCATGGGATCGGGTGTGCGGTCACCCACCTGCGAAAGCAGGTTCAAAACTCCCCGGCACACGGCGGGGTGGGGCTTGTCCCTTTTTTGACACAACGACGCGAGGAAGCCGCCGCGCACGCGGCGGCTTCCCGCCTGTCAGCGCGGTGATGCCAATGCTCCATCTCCTCCACGGTGCCGATGCGTTCCGCTCCGCCGCGCGTTTGCGCGAGCTGCGCGCCGCGCTCGATCCCTCCGGCTTCAACGCCGTCTCGCTGGAGACGCCAGAGGCGGGGATCGATGGCCTGCGCGCCGCCTGCGACGCCCTCTCCTTCTTCGGGGGCGGGCGGGTGGTGGAGGTGCGCGGTCTGCTGACCCGTTGGAAGGAGCGCAAAGGCGACGGCGAGAAGGGCAAAGGGGCCACGGAACTCTTCGAGGCGCTCGCGGCCTATCTGCCGCAGCTGCCGCCGTCGACCACACTCCTCCTCTGGGAGCCGGGCCTCTTCGAGCCGCCCGCGCCGCTGCGCCGTACCCTGCAAGAACTCGGCACAGGAGCGGCGATCGAGCGCTTCGACCCGCCGTTGGGCAAGCCGCTGCGCGATTGGGCGATCGCGCGCGCCGCCGCGTCGGGCGCGCTCCTCCGCCCCGATGCCGCCGAGGCGATGCTGGATGCGCTCTGCCCGCAGGGATGGTACGAAGTGCCGCGCGGTCGCGACGCCACCCTCCCCGATCTCCGCCGGATCGACACCGAGGTCCAGAAGCTCGCCACCGCCGCGCTCAGCCGCGACCCCGCCACGATCACGATCCGGCACGTCGTCGCGCTGACCGTCGGCGAGACGGAGACGAACGTCTTCCAACTCGTCGATGCCGCCGCCGCCGGGGACTCGCGCCGGGCGCTGGCGTTGCTCAAGAGCGCGCTGGAGGACGGCATCGCGCCCGAACTGGTCCTCTCTCTCCTGGCCTCGCGCTTCAGCCTGATCGCACGGGTCCGCGCGGTCGGTGGCGGGCGTGCGGCGGAGGCGTCGGCGAGCCAGCTCGGCGTGACGCCGTACCGCGCGAAAGAGGCCGCGCGCCAACTCGCCCAGCTCGGCGAGGAGCGCGTCGCGCCCTGCCTGCGGATCGTCCTCGAAGCGGACGAGGCGATCAAGACCGGGCGTGCGCCGCGCAGCGACGACGCCCTCTACTGGGCCGTGATGGAACTCTGCCGCCTCGGCGAGCCCGTGCCGCTGATCCCGATCGACTAACCTCTGCTGTAATCGGTGATAGTCGACAGACAGCAGCCACTCCGGTGTTGGCAAGGTCTCATAGCGGCGTTCATCGTTGGCGTAGCATGGCCTACCGATCGGGTCGGATCCCGGTCATATATCGCGGAGGTCCGAGAATGCTGGTCGCGATTATCGCCGATATTCATGGCAAGCCCTGGCCCTCGACGCGGTGCTCGCCGATCTCGGGCGCGGTGGCTACGATCAACTCGTCTGTCTGGGTGACGCGATCCAGGGCGGCCCCCAGCCCGCCGAGGTCGTCGCGCGCCTGCGGGCGCTCGGCTGCCCGACCGTGCTGGGCAACGCCGACGCCTATCTGCTGACCGGCGCGGAGACCGACGCTGAACCAGCGGATGATGCGCGTCGCCGCCTGGCCGAGACGCGCTCCTGGTCGCTCGCCCATCTCTCGGACGCCGATTGCGTCTTCATCGACGCTTTCCCGATGGAGAACACGCTCGCGCTGCCGGACGATCTGCGCCTGCGCTGCGCCCACGGCACGCCGCATTCCTTCGACGAGATCCTCCTGCCGACCTCGCCCGATGAGGCGTTTGTCGCCCCGCTCGCCCCGGATGGGCGCACGCTGCACGCGGGCGGGCACACGCACGTCCAGTTCGTGCGACACTTCCCGGATCGGACCTTCTTCGTCAACCCCGGCAGCGTGGGGCTGGCTTGGCGGCACGGGCAGCCGGAGGGGATCCTCCACGCCGATCCGTGGGCCGAATACGCCGTGCTCGACCTCGCCGATGGTCGCGTGGAACTCGCGTTCCGGCGCGTCCCGTTCGATGTGGCGGCGTACCGGGAGATCATCGCGGCGAGCGGCACGCCCCACGCGACCGCGCTGCTCGCGCAGTACGACGCCTGAGCGCGCGACCCGGCCCGATCGACTCAGTCCAATCTCAGCGCCTCCGCCCGCCACCACCCCTGCAACTGTTGTCCCCGGAATGGGCGAGCGTCAAGGCCGCGCCGGTCGTGGCCGAGCGCCCAGTGTTGCGGCCACGGTAGGCGCTCGGCACCCCACGACGAGGCGTTGGTAAGGGAGGACCAGGGGGCGTGCTCATCGCGCCGCCAGAGGACGCCGCCCGGCCCCATGCCGGTGTGGATCGCCACCTCGATCGCGAATGGCGCGTCGGGGTCGAGCGGCGGGCCGTGCCAGAGGTGGGGGCTGCGTCCCGGTTGCGGGCTGAGCAGGACGCCGAGCCGATTCTCCGGCCCCAGCAGCCCGATCCAGAGCGTCGCGAGGCCGGGGCCGTCGTCCCAGCCCGCGAGCAGGGTTTGCGCCTCGCCCGACCCGGCGGGCGCGGTGATCCCCGCGAAACGCCAACTGACGAAGTGCGCGCCCGGCGCGGAATCGTCGGGCTGCGGGAGCGCCGGGGCGGTCGTCGCGCCTGTGGGCAGCGCCTGCCAAGCCAGCGAGGGCGGTTCGGGGAGGGGCCAGCCCAACCACTCGCGGATCGCGCCAGCGGTGTCGAGGGTCTGATAGCGCAGCCCGGCGGCGTCGAGCGCGACCTGGACGCAGTGCGGGTACTCTGTCTCCGGCGGCATCAGGTGGGCCGTCCCCGCGCCCGCTGTCAGGATCTGCAAGACGCCCTCGTGGACCTGCACATCGAACGCGAGCATGTGGCTACAGAGGTAGGCGATGACGCCGTGCCGGGCCAGGGTGCGCCAGAACGCCGCGCCGTCCGCCGGGGCGACCTCGCGCTGGTAGGCTCCCGCGAAGCCGTTGACCGGGAAGATCGGGTGGTGCCCCATCACGAGCTTGTGGCGCGCGTCCGCGTGCGCGGCCAGCGTGCGATCGAGCCACTTTGTCTCCACGCGCCCTTCGCCGCCCCCGCCCGACCAGAGGGTGTTGACGACGACCAGCAGGAGATCGCCCCGCCGGGTCCAGTAGGCGAGCCCTTCCTGTCCCGGCGGGCCATTGCGCGGCAAATGGGGCAATGCCTCGCGGAAGATCGCCTCGCTCGCGGCGTCGTAGGTCGTGTGGTTGCCGGTGGTGTGGTAGCGGGGGATCGCCGGATCGAGCCAGGACATCTCGCGAGCCAGCCAGTGGTGCCACTGCGCGCGCAACGCCGTGTCGTCAGCGAGCAAGCCCTGAATCTCGTCGCCGGGGAAGCAGATGAACTCCGGCTGTGGGCGCAGGCGCGCGACCGTCGCATTGACCGCCGCGAAGGTCGCCTCGTGCGGCGCACCGGGCACTCCGGAGCAGGCATCGGCGTAGAGGACGAACTGATGCCCCGCCCCCGCCCGTGGCAGGAGCGCCGGGATCGGCGTCGTGTCGGCCCGAGCTGCGGTCATGCGCTCCTCCGGGATGCGAATCGTCGGTCGTCGGTCGTCGGTCGTCAGCTAGTGGTCGGCGGTGCGGCGTGATCAGGTGTGGTATAGGGTAACGTTGTGCCCGCGCTGGCTTGTACGCCGCCGCTCATCGTGCGCGTTGAGCCGTGCAGCATACCGCGCCCGCCGCCGCGCTGCTATACTTTCCTGCATCGCGTCGCCGGATCGCGCATGATGAGGGATCGCCCGCCGATGGATATGACGACGATCAATAGCATCTCCTTCGTCTCCTGCCTCGTCGGGCTGGCGGTCGGCGTCTGGCTGCTGCGCTGGTCGCGGCGGGAACTGGCGACCCTTTCGGGCGAGCGCCATTACCTGATGAAGCGACGCCTCGGCCATCTCGGTCGACGCGCCCATGCGGGAGCCTTTCTCCTCGGCGCGATCGTTATCCTCTCCATCAGCGTCCTCGCCCTTTTCGACCTCCTCCTGCGCCACTAATACCCTTTCCATCGCCCTGATTAGGGCGCTTGCGTGCCTTCTGCCTGCGCGGCTGTACTACCGACTACTGACGACTGACGACTCGCAACACGGAGGTTCCATGACCGCTGAACTGCTCCTTGGCGCGCACATGTCGGTCGCGGGGGGGCTCGACAAGGCCATCGGGCGCGGCGAGAGTGTCGGCTGTACCGCCCTCCAGATCTTCACCAAGAACGCGAATCAGTGGCGCGCGAAGCCGTTGAGCGATGAGGACATCGCCCGCTTCACCGAGACGCTCGCCGCCTCGACGATCGCGCCGGGCGCGGTCGTGGCGCACGATTCCTACCTGATCAACCTCGGCTCGCCGGACGATGCGAAGTGGGAGCAGTCGGTCGCGGCCTTCGCGGAAGAGTTGCGGCGCTGCGACCAACTCGGCGTCCCCTATCTCGTCACCCACCCCGGCGCGCACATGGGTTCTGGTGAGGAGGTCGGCCTGGAGCGGGTCGCGGCGGGGATGATCCGCGCGCTGGAGGCGACCGAGCGCGCGACGGTGCTGCTGGAGACGACGGCGGGGCAGGGCACCTACCTGGGCGGGCGCTTCGCCCATCTCGCTCGCCTGCTCGAACTGACCCCGCCCGCGCTGCTCGACCGCGTCGGCATCTGCCTCGATACCTGCCACGTCTTCGTCGCCGGGTATGACATCAGCACCCCGGAAGGATACGCCGAGACCTGGGTGGAGTTCGACCGCGAGATCGGGCGGGACCGCCTGCGCGTCCTGCACCTCAACGACGCCAAGAAACCGCTCGGTAGCCACACCGATCGCCACGAGGGGATCGGGAAGGGGCACATCGGCGAGACCGGTTTCCGCCTGATCATGAACGATCCGCTCCTGCGCGACCGCATCCACCTCCTCGAAACGCCGAAGGGGGACGACCTGGCGGAGGACCGCGAGAACATGGCCTTCCTACGCGGCTTGATCGCACAGGGGTAGTCGTCGGGGCGCGTCCCCCGTCGTGGCTGGTCGCGCGGTGCTACAATGCGCGAATAAGCAGCGACGGAAAGGGGTGACGATGGCGAGGGGTGAGGGCAGCGGCACGATCGGCACCGGGCGGCGACTCTTCTGGGAACTCGCGCCGGAGGATGCCTGGAAGCGCAACCTCTACGTCGTGATGTTCGCGGTCTTCGTCTCCTTCACCGGCTTCACCTTCGTCCTCCCCTTCCTGCCGCTTTACATCACGCAACTCGGCATCACCAATCAGGGTGATGCCGCCCTCTGGTCCGGGCTCCTCTTCGGGATCAGCCCGCTCCTCTCCGGCGTGCTCGCGCCCTTCTGGTCGATCCTGGCCGAGCGGCGCGGGCGGAAGGTGATGCTCCAGCGCTCCCTCGCCGCCTTCGTGATCCTGATCGGCCTGATGGCGTTCGTGGCCAACGTCTATCAACTCCTGGTGCTGCGCCTGGGGATCGGCCTCTTCGGCGGCGTCAGCGCCATGTCGGTGGCGCTCGCCTCGACGATCGCGCCGCGCCACCGGGTCGGCGAGGCGGTGGGGATGATCCAGGCGACCCAACTCGCCAGCGGGGTCGCCGCGCCCTTCATCGGCGGGGTGGTCGTCGATGCGTTCGGGCTGCACAGCTCCTTCTTCCTCGCCTCGGCCCTCTGCGTGGTCGCGTTCCTGATCATCACCTTCGCCTACAGCGAGGAGCGGGAGTATGGCGCAGTGACCGGGGAGGCCAATACATCGGTCGCGGCGAAGGCGAAACAGCGCGACTCGGTGCGCGATTACCTGCATCTCCCGCTCTTCGTCGGTTTGCTGGTGGCGGCGTTCACGATCCAGTTCGTCGATAAATCGTTCGGCCCGTTGCTCCCCCTGTACATCGCCACGCTCGATGCCCCTGCGGCGCGGATCGGCACGATCACCGGCATCGTGATGACCCTCGGCGCGCTGACCGGGAGTATCGCGGCGGTCGTGGTGGGACGGATCTCGGTGAAGGTCGAGCCGCGCCGACTCCTCTTCATCTCGCTGGTCGGGGGGGCGCTCCTCTGCCTGCCGATCGCCTTCGTGGCCCACTGGTGGCAGCTGCTGGTGCTCCGCTTCTTCCTGGGGTTCTTCACCGGCGGCACCCTGACCCTGGTCTACGCCATCGGTGGGCGCGACCTCCCGGCGGGCGCGAAGATGGGCGCGTTCGGCACCCTGGCTGGGGTGGGGCAGATCGGCGGCGCGGCGGCCCCATTCGTCACCGGGGCGCTCTCGAAGTGGGCGAGCCTCAGCGCGATTTTCATCGTCGATGCGGTCCTCTATCTGCTGCTGATCGTCTGGGTCTGGCGGATGTTCGATCGCGGCAAGGCGACGGAGGATGCCCCGGCCCGCACGAGCGCGCTCGCGCCGGGCGACGATTGATCGCGCCGATATCTGTCGCCAGAGGTTCTTGGCGCGACCAGCGCAACAGGACCGTACCGCAGGACACGTGTGGGTGACATACAATGAGCGAGGCCGGACACGTGTCCGGCCTCGCTCATTGTGATTGCTTGCTGCTCAGCCTTCGTACGCGATCCGCCCGCCGACGATCGTCAGGCGGATCGCGCCCGCATCGTCGATGGCGACGAGATCGGCGATCTGGCCCGGCGCGATCGTGCCGCGCTCTGTCAGGCCGAGGATGCGTGCCGGGACCGTGGCGAGGCATTGCGCCGCCTCCGTGAGGGGCAGCCCGGCCCCGTGTGGCATGGGCGCGAGGATCGTCCGCAGTCCCCGATCGAGGGTGCCGAGGCTCCCCGCGAGGGTGCCATCGGGGAGGCGCACCGTCCGCCCGTCGGAATGGACCTGCCGCCCGAACCAGGTGTAGTCGCCCGGTGGGAGGCCCGCTGGCCCCACCGCATCGCTGACGATCGCCACGTTCGCGGCCCCCTTCGCGCGCAGGGTCAGCGCCAGGATCGCGGGGTGGATATGCTCGCCGTCGGCGATCAGCTCGACCGTGATCCGCTCGTCGGTCAGCGCCGCCCCGGCAGCACCCGGCGCGCGGTGGTTGATCCCGGTCATCGCATTGAAGAGGTGGGTGGTGTGGCGCCCGCCCGCGTCGATCGCGCGCCGGAAGAGATCGTAGTCGGCGGCGGTATGGCCCAGACTGACCACGATCCCCGCCGCCACGAGCGCCGGGATCAGGTCGAGCACACCGGGTGCATCCGGCGCAAGGGTCATCAGGCGCACCGCCCCCGGCGCGGCGTCGAGGAGGCGGGCGAGGCGGTCCGGCTCGGCGGGGTGCAGATGCTCCGGGGCGATCGCGCCCGCCCGCGCCGGGTTGAGGAACGGCCCTTCGAGATGCGCCCCCAGCACCGTCGCGCCGCTCGCACCCGTCCGTTGCGCCGCCATCGTCGCGCCGATCGCGCGTAGGGCGGCGACGGTGCGCGCCTCCGCGTCCGCCGCGAGGGTAGGGAGGAAGCTGGTGACGCCGCAGCGCGGTAGGAACGCGGCCAGCGCGTCGATCTCACCCGCGTGGGCGTCCACGCCGCCCGCACCGTGGATGTGCAGATCGATGAAGCCAGGGAGGACCGTGAGGCCGCGCAGATCGCGTGTCATCCCGGCGGGTGCCGCCATTACCCCGATCGCCGCGATGCGCCCGCCTGCGATCACGATCGCACTATCGTCCACCATCCCGCCCGGCGTGACCGCGCGGCACCCGGCGAGTGACCAATGTTCTTGCGTCGCTGTCACACGCCCCTCCCATTGGTGGTGGTTCGGAAGTGGGCCTCACCCCACAGCTACAGGAGACGGTACGCGGGCGGGCGGTGTGGTGTCAATGGTACGAGGGCGCGGCGGTGCCGCCTATGGCTACCCCAGCCGGGGGGTGGCTACCCTCTTGTGGGGTATTTCAACCCCCGGACCCCAGGCCACCGGACGACACGGCCAATCAGATCGAGCACCGCTCTAAACGGCTGGTGAAGAGTGTGCGTTGCGGCGTGGGGCGGCTCACCGCCGAGCGGAAGCTTCACGCCACGCCATCCGTTCGGCCAGCCCGCCGAGGGTCCGCAACTGCTTCCGCATCATGATCAGGTCGCCCCAGGCGAAAAGCGTGCGGAGCACGCGCCAACGGCCCCAGAAGGGGTAGCGGAGCAGTAGTTTGACGACAATGCGGCTCCGCGCGTCGTCAACGGCGATGACCCTGTACGTGATCGCCGCCTCGCCGAAGAGGACCGCGCCCGGTCCGCCCAACATCAGCGTCAGGTGCTCGTCGCGCGCGAAGGCGACCAGCCGGAAGATGAACATGAAGCGTTGGCCGGGTGCGAGTTCGTCTGATCCGGGCGTGAGGCGGCGCGGACTCCGTCGCCCACCATTGTCGAGCCAATCGTAGCTATAAGGTGCGGCGCGAAGTTGGCAGAGCCAACGGAAGACGAGCGGCGCGGGCGCGGCCACATCGAGCGCGCGGAAGAGGGCTTCGTCGGTGTCGGGGAACCGGGCATCGCAGGGGAAGGGGGCGGCGCGCTCCGCTGCGGTGCTCCCCCAAGTGTGCGCGATCCCGATGTTGGCGCGCAGTGCCGTCACCATCGGCCAGACCTCCTCGTTCGCCAGGAATGGGCGAGGGGCACGCGGCCAAGCCGGGTGCCCCTCGTTTCGGGTGTCTGTTGGAAAAGGGTGTTCGTCGCCTTACTTGGCGCTGGTAAGGCTCGTCGCCACCAGGGTCACGTCCGTCTCGTTGAGCGTGCCGCCGACCGCGTAGAGGTTACCGTTCGCCTGCCACAGGAGGAGCGAGCCACGCCCCTGCCCGTCGAGGATCAGCAGCCCCGCGTTGCCGTTGATGGTCACGTTCTTGGTCGTCGCGTCCTCGGGGACCGGGATGATCAGGGTGCGGTCCCAATCCTTGACGTTCTTCAGCTGGTCGACCGTGTCCTGCGGCAGGCCCGGCAGGGCTAGCAGGGCAGCACGGAAGGCGTTGACATCGAGCTCCGCAGGGAGCTTCAGCGCCGGACCGGCACCGGCACCCGCGTTGGGCAGATTCGCCATCTGCACGATGCCGAAGCCCTGCTGCTTGTCGCCGTAGAAGGTCGCCACGGCAGCCGGGGTATCGAGGCCGAAGGTCAGCTGCGTGACGCCATCCGGCCACGGCAGGCTGCTCAGCTGAGGCTGATTCGCCATCGCCAGGTACTGCTTCGCGACATCCACGTTAAGGGTATAGCTCGACGAGGTCGGCTTGGCGGTGCCATACTGCGCGGTCTGACCGCTGAACGCGGCGGGGAGCTGGCCCGGCATCTGGAAGGTCGCGCCGTATTGCGCCAGGAATGCCTTCGCCGTGGCGACGTCCGGCACCTGCGCGACGGTATCCTTGGTCGCGTCCGTCTGCGGCGTGCCGAGTGGTGCGAGCAACTGGAGAAGCTGCTGCTGCTGCTCGGGGGTGATCTGCTGCGCCTGCGGCAGCATCTTCATCCCCGGTACGCGCACCGTCACCGCCGCGAACTGCTGCACGCGGAAGGTCTTGAAGAGTTGGTCGGCCAGCGAACTGACCGGGGTGAGGGTCATGAAGAGCCCGAGGATCACCAGCGCCGTCACGGCCAGCAAGGCCGGGCGCAACCGGGGGGCGCGAAGCTTATTGAACATCTGTGTCACCTGCTCCTTGAATTGCACGAACAAACCCTGTGGGGCGCGCGAAGCAGCGCGCTCCTGCTCCTGGACTGTCGCCTGGAAACGGGCGAGGGCGGCGCTGGCCCGGCGCTCGTCGGGGGTAGGAACACCGGGCTCGGCCCGCACCGGGAGCCAGGCGGCGATCACCCAGGTGGCCCGCGCCGCCTCGGCGCGCAAGGTCTCGGCCTGTGCCGCGCATACCGGACACGCGGCCAGATGTGCCGCGATGGCGGTGCGCTCGGCGCGCTCGTCCTCCGTGTCGAGATAGGCGCGTAACCGACCATCACCCACGCAGCCCATCATCACCTCCTCCCTGTGCCGCGCCACCAGCGGTGGTGGCGGCGGTGCGCGCTTCGTAGCGCCGTTTGAATTCTCGCTCGGCCCGCGCCAGGAGCGTGCCGACCGAGCTGGGGGCCATACCGAGCGCGTCGGCGATCTCGGCGTAGGCGAGGCCGCTGTTGCGGAGGATCAGGATGTTGCGCGCCCGCTCGTTCATGCCGTCGAGGATCGCGCCCACCAGGGTGGTCTCCTCCTGGCTGATCGCCTCGCGCGCCGGATCCTGGTATTCCTCGCGCCCGCGCTCCTCGACCCGTTCGAGACTCGCATTCCGCTGGAGCCGCTCGCGCTGGCGTCGGTCGGCGCGCAGGAGATTCAATCCAACGTTGGTCGCCACCCGTGCCAACCAGCGACTCAGTCCGGTATCGTCGGTCGGCGGAGCCTCCTGACGGTAAAGCCGCAAGAAAACTTCCTGCGCGGCGTCTTCCGCCGCTTCCTCCGAGCCGAGCAGGCGGCGCAAGATGCCGAACACACGACCGTAGTGGCGGAGGAAAAGGGTCTCGAAACGGACCCCGCGCGGGCCGCCCGTGGCCGCCTTCCCATCCTGCCTGGCAAAGCCGTGTGCGAGCGAATCGCTACCCACGCTTCCCGCTACCCCCGTGTCTCGTCCCGCCGCCTCGCGATCGGGTTGCCCCGACCTTACACCCATTGAACACCGCCATCGCGCACTTTGTGACAGGGGTGCGCGGCCCGCTGCGATGCGGATCGCGCCGACGAAAGAATGGTAGCCGATAGCTGGCATAGTTTGTGCAAAATAGCCGTCAGTGTGCGAGTCCCAGATTGAGGAGCCAGCGATGCAAATCACCCTTAAGGTCAATGCTACTGAGCACGCAGTGGCGGTAGAACCACGGCGAACACTGCTCGATACCCTCCGCCACGATCTCCAACTCACCGGCACGAAGAAAGTATGCGACATGGGCAACTGCGGTGCCTGCACCGTGCTCGTGGATGGCGAGGCGATGTACGCTTGCTTGCTCCTCGCGGTCGACTGCGCCGATCGCGCGATCACGACGATCGAAGGACTCGGCGCGGGCGGGGAACTCGATCCGGTGCAGCGGGCCTTCATCGAGGCCGATGCGTTCCAGTGCGGCTTCTGCACCTCGGGGCAGATCATGAGCCTGCGTGGCCTGCTCGATCGGACGGCGCAGCCGTCCAACGAGGAGATCGCGCGGGCGGTCAGCGGCAACCTCTGTCGCTGTGGTGCCTACCAGAATATTGTCCACGCGGGGCAGCGGGCCGCCAAGTTGCAAGCCCAGGGGAAGGAGTGAGCCATGCCAGCCCTGCATATCGAGAAAAGCCGTGGCGAGGATGGGAAAGAGCAGATTCAGGTCGTTGAGGAGGCCCAAGTCGCGCCGTGGGAGCGCGATGCGACCTTTTCCGTCGTCGGGCGCGGGGTGCCGCGTGTCGAAGGGGTGGAGAAGGTCACCGGGCGCGCACGCTATTCCTACGATATTCGCCTGCCGGGCCAACTCTACGCGCGCGTGCTTCGCAGCCCGCACGCGCACGCGCGGATCGTCAGCATCGATACCAGTCGCGCGGAGGCGCTACCGGGCATCTATGCGATCCTCAGCGTGAACAATGCGCCGCCGATCACCTGGTACAAGGATAGCGCGATCTTCGATCGTACCGTCCGCTTCGTCGGCGACGAGGTCGCGGCGGTCGCGGCGGAGTCGGAGGAGCTCGCGGACGATGCCCTGCGCCTGATCGAGGTCGAGTACGAAGTCCTGCCGTTCGTCATGGGCCTGGTCGCCGCGCAACGCCCGGATGCACCGAAGCTGCGCGAGCAGGGCAATGTCTCGGATGAGAAGCCCTACAGCCGTGGGGATGTCGAGGCGGGATTGCGCGAGGCGGACACCGTGCTGGAGCGGACCTACACGACGCAGACGGCGCTGCATAACGCGCTGGAGCCGCACGGCTGCACGGCATCCTGGGAAGGGGAGAACCTGACCCTGTGGTCGTCCACCCAATCGATCTTCACGGTGCGGGAGCAGGTGGCGCAGAGCGTCGGCCTCAAGGCGAGCCGGGTGCGCGTCATCAAGCAATATATGGGCGGCGGGTTCGGGGCGAAGCAGATCGCCTGGAAGCAGGATGTGATCGCATCGCTCCTCTCGCGCGAATCGGGTCGCCCGGTCCAACTGATGCTCGATCGTAATGCCGAGAATCTGGCGGTGGGCAATCGCAACGCCACGTTGCAGCGGGTCCGCCTCGGGGCACGCCGCGACGGCACCCTGACCGCGATCGACGCCGACATCGCCCTCGAAACCGGCGCGTACCAGACCGGAGGCGAGGCGTCCGACGTGGCCGGGATGTACCAAAGTATCTATCGCTGCCCGAATGTCCGCACCAGACAAGTCGGCTGGTACACCAACTTCGGGCCGGCGGTCGCCTTCCGCGCGCCCGGCTATGTCGAGGCCGCCTTCGCGATCGAACAGGCGATGGATGAACTGGCGCGCGAACTCGGGTTGGACCCGGTCGCGATCCGGCTGAAGAACTACGCGCCGACCGATCAGCAGAAGGGGTTGCCCTATACCATGCCGGATGGCCTGCGCGTCTGCTACGAGCGGGCGACGGCGGCGTTCGGTTGGGACGACTATCAGCGCCCGCCGCAGGAGGGGACGAAGCGGCGCGGCGTCGGGATGGCCGCGCATAACTGGATGGGCGGGGCCGGCCAGCCTCCCGGCTACGCCTGGGTCAAGCTCAACGCGGATGGCTCCGCCGATGTGGTCACCGGCACGCAGGATATCGGCACCGGCACGCGCACCGGCCTCTCGCAGGTCGCCGCCGAGGAGCTCGGGTTCCCGTTGTCGCGCGTGAATCTCCTGCTGGGCGACACCGCCAATGGGCCGTATGCGCCGGTCAGTTCGGGCAGTGCGACTCAGTCCACGATCGGCCCCGCCATCCAGGCCGCCGCCGCCGAGGCCAAGCGGCAATTGCTGGGCGTCGCGGCGACCATCCTGGAGGTGTCCGCCGCTGATCTCTCCGTGCGCGATGGCAAGATCTGGATCGCCGGTGTGGCGGAGGCGGCCACAACCGTCGAGGACGTGACCGGGCAGATCGCCCCGCACATGATCATGGGTCAGGGGGTACGCAGCGCGAACCCGACCGATAAGGCGATACGCTCGTTCGGTGTCCAATGCGCCGAGGTCGCGGTCGATACCGCGACCGGCGAGGTGACGGTACTGCGCGTCGTCTCGGCGGACGACTGCGGGCGCATCATCAATCCGAAGATGGTCGAGAGCCAGGTGGTCGGCGGCGTGACGCAGGGGGTGGGGTACGCGCTGATGGAGGAGCGCGTCGTGGATAGCCGGACCGGCATTGTGCTGAACGCCAATCTGGAGGAATACAAGGTGCCGACGGTCGTCGATATCCCGGCGATCGAGGCGACGAAGGTCGATATCGCCGATCCGGCGGCGAATCCGACCGGCGCGCGGGGGATCGGCGAGTCGCCGCTGGTGGCGACCGCGCCGGCCATCGCCAACGCGCTCTTCGATGCGATCGGGGTGCGAATCTATGGATTGCCGTTGACCCGCGAGCGGGTACTCGCGGCCCTCGCGGCGCGGCAGGGTGATACGGCGGCGAATGGGGGGACGGTGCGGGTATGAGAAGCTTCGAGTATACGAGCGCGGCTTCGCTCGCCGAAGCCTTCGATTTACTTGGTCGGGGGCAAGCGGGCGCGGTGCGTCCGTTGGCCGGTGGGACCGATCTGCTGACGCTGATGAAGGCCGATCTGGCCGCGCCGACGCAACTGGTGGACATCAAGCGGCTGTCCGATCTGCCGCGCGGCATCGCCGAAACCGACGCGGGGGTAGCGATCGGGGCGCTGACTTCGCTCTCCGTCATCGAGTCGGACCCCACGTTGCTGGCGCGCTATAGCGCGCTGTCCGAAGCCGCTGCGGTGGCGGCGACCCCGCAACTCCGCAACATGGCGACCCTCGGCGGCAATCTGTTGCAGCGCCCGCGCTGCTGGTACTTCCGCAACGCGCTCTTCGACTGCTGGTTGAAGGGCGGGAGCGAGTGCCAGGCGCGCGAGGGCGAGAACGAGCGCCATGCGCTCTTCGATACGAGCCCCTGTGTCGCCGTGCAGCCCTCCGATCCCGCCGCCGCGCTCGTGGCGCTCGACGCGGCGGTGCGACTCCGTGGCCCGCGCGGTGAGCGTACCGTGGCCCTGGCCGACTTCTTCGCAGCGCCATCCACCGAACGCCGCACGGAGAACGTGCTCGCTGCGGACGAGTTGATCCTCGCGGTGACGATCCCGACCCCGGCAGCCGGGACGCGGAGCACCTACCTCAAGGCGATGGATCGTAAGGCATGGTCGTTCGCGCTCGTCGGGGTCGCGGCGGCGATCCGGGTGGAGCGGGGGCAGATCGCGGCGGCGCGACTCGTCCTCAGCGGCGTGGCGAATGTGCCGTGGCGCGTCGAGACAGCGGAGCGCGCGTTGCTCGGTGCCGCGCCCGATGAGGCGACCTTCGCACGCGCGGCGGCGGCGGCGCTGGCCGATGCCGCGCCGCTGGCCCACAACGCCTACAAGGTGCCACTGGCACAGGCGCTGATCCGGCGTGCCCTGGGCGAGTTGACGCGCGAGCCGGAATCACTCGCCGCCGATTAATCTCCGTATGGTGGCGTGTGGCTTGCCTTACGGAGCGACGTGACGAGGCGCATTTGGGCGCTATGGGCAATTGGGCGTTACGGAATGAATTGGGGGAGGGTTGACATGGCGCGAGGTATCGGGCTCGGGCTGGTGGCGGGGGCGGTCGGGACGATCGCCCTCGATGTCGCGACATATGTCGACATGGTCGCACGCGCGCGACCGTCGAGCGAGACCCCGTCGAAGATGGCGGGGGTGCTGGCCGACAAGGCCGGGGTCGATCTGAGCGGCGGCGATGGGAAAGACGCCGCGCAGAATCGGCAGCAGGGGATCGGCGCGTTGCTCGGCTACGTGACCGGCGTCGGCGTCGGCGTCGTCTATGGCGCGCTCGATCGGGGCGAGCGCCGCTGGCCCGCGCCGCTCGCCGGGGTGGCGCTCGGTCTGGCGGCGATGGCCGCGAGCGATCTGCCGATCGCCCAGACTGGCGTCAGCGACCCGAAGGAGTGGTCGGCGAGCGATTGGCTCTCCGATCTGGTGCCGCACCTGATCTACGGCTTCATCACCGCCGCCGTCTACGCGGCGCTCCGCGACTAACCCGCTCCGCAATGAAACCGCCGCCACCCCATCGGGCGACTACCCCGGCGGGGTGGCGCTTTTTCCAAGCCGTACGATCCCGCGTGCAACGTTGCCGACCTTGGAGGTTGCTAAATGATACCGAATTTCGTACTATTTGCTGATTGAACTGTTCGGCTGACGCATTGTACGGCGTGTGAGGAGTACGGGCGATGGTGGCGGAGGCGGTCGAAGAGGCGCAACAGTCTGCCGAACTCCTCGCGGCGCTGGAACTGGTCGTCCCGCGCTACATCCAGGTGATGCGCCGGACGGTCGAGGAAAACGGCGACCCGGAGCCGCTGACCCTGCCGCAGTACCGTTGCCTCCAGGCGATCGACGCGCGTGACGTGGCGCTGACCACCCAGCTCGCGCGCGAACTGGGGGTGACGGTGCCGACGATGACGAGCCGAATCGATGGGCTGGTGGAGCGGAACCTGGTGCGTCGCCAGCCCGATCCGGCCAGCCGCCGCCAGATCCAGGTCAGCCTGACCGAGGATGGTACGGTCACGCTCGCGCGTTATCGGGCGCTGATCGACGCGCAACTGAACGTCCTGCTGGCCCCGTTGTCCGCCGTCGCGCGCGCGCGGCTCAGTGGCGCGTTCGGCGAACTCGCGACGCTCCTCGCGCCCGCCCTGCCCAACGTCCCCGACGGGACGCGCGCCGAGTCCGGCTAATCCCGCCCTGCCGCAGATGAGGGATGTGGGAGCGCCCGCCGCACCGGGGACGGCGGGCGCGTGTGGTCGCCCGGGGGAGGGCGGTCAGGGGAAGGGGAAATTCGGGGATGGCCTTGCAACGGTTCAAGAATATGGATCCGCGGTGGCTGGCGCTGAGCGTGACGACGATCGGCTCGTTCATGTCGATCCTCGACAGCACGATCGTCAACATCGCCCTGCCGAGCATCCTGCGTGATTTCCATGCCGATATCCGGCAAGGGCAGTTGGTCCTGACGATCTATCTCCTGGCGTTGGCGGTAATTATCCCGCTCAGCGGTTTCCTGGCCGACCGGGTCGGGATGAAGCGCCTCTATATCGTCACCTTGATCTGCTTCGTCGCCGGGTCGCTCCTCTGTGGCTTCGCCTGGAATCTGCCAAGTCTCATCGTCTTCCGGGCGTTGCAAGGGCTCGGTGGTGGCCTGCTACAGCCGCTCGGCATGGCGATCGTCTTCACGATGATCACGCCGCTCGAACGCGGGCGCTTCATGGGGATGCTCGGCCTGCCGATGCTCCTCGCGCCGATCATGGGGCCGACCCTCGGCGGCTACCTCGTCGAGTACGCCAGTTGGCGCACGATCTTCCTGATCAATCTGCCGATCGGGCTGATCAACCTCGTCCTGGCGATCTGGCTGCTGAAGGAGACGACGCGCCGCCCCGAGGCACGGTTGGACGTACCCGGCTTCTTCCTGGCCCTCTTCGCCTTCCCGCCGTTGCTCTTGGCGCTCAGCGAGGGCGAGGAACGTGGCTGGACCTCGCCGCTCGTACTGGGCCTGCTCACCATCGGCGTGGCATCCTTGATCGCCTTCATTCGGGTCGAGTTGCGACAGCGCGAGCCGCTCCTGCAACTGCGCCTCTTCGAGAAGCCGGTCTTCCGGCTCGGGATGCTCCTCAACTTCGTGACGCAGTTCTCCCTCTTCGGGATGCAATTCGTCCTGCCGCTGATGTTGCAGCAGGTCCACCGCCTCGGCGCGGCGGCGACTGGCCTGATCCTCTTCCCGAGTGGGATCGCGACCTTCCTGGCGATGAACTTCAGCGGGCGGGTCTACAACCGTGTCGGGCCGAAGCCGCTGGCGATCGGTGGGTTGCTGATCCTGCTCTTCACCACGGCAATGTTGAGTCGCACCACGCCCGGCACCAGCCTGACCTTGATCGGCGCGCTGGCCTCGCTGCGCGGCCTGGCGATGGGGCTCTGTAACATGCCGGTGCAGACCGCTGCCTTCAACACCGTGGCGCGCGACCAGATGACGCGGGCAACCGCGATCTCGAACGTCCTCTTTCGCATCTACGGCGCGGTGAGCACCGCCGCGCTGACGACGATCCTGCTGGTGAGTTTGCGCTCCAATGGCGCCCCGGCGGGGAGCACCATCACCGACCCGAACACGCCGGTCGCGTTTCTTTCTTCGGCGTTCAATGTCGCCTTCCTGGTGATGGCGGCGATGGCGGTCGTCGGCATCGTCCTCTCCCTCTTCCTGCGCGACGAGGTATTGGACAACTTGTGGAACAAGACCGTGCTGAAGGAAGCGAAGTCGCTGCAATTGGAACCGGCGGACTGATCCTTCCCGCCACCGTGACGATGCACTGTCGAGCAGGAGGGCCGGGCGATTCGCCCGGCCCTCCTCTCGTGCTCTGGCAGCGGTCGGCGGCGCATGTCAGCCCTGCTCCCCAGCGCCGCACCAGCGGAGCGCGTTGCCGAGCAGCGCCTGGATAAGGTCGGGTGCAGCCAGACCTCGACTGCGGAACGACGCGCGGGCGATGATATTGCCGTGACCGTGACGGGAATAAGCGCGCGGCGACGAGAGTTAGGCAGAGTATCGCGGTGTGTGGCGATCGTCACACGCCGAAGCGGCGGTCGCACTATACCCGCTGCCGGTCCTCGCGCTATGTAGGGCCACCCCCCATCACAGGTCAGGTGTCCAGCGGCAGCGCACATCCCTGCGGGGATGCGGCGATTTGCTTGCGTTGTCGTGCCGCCAGGTTGTGCTCGGCTGTGCGGTCGCGCTCGTACGGAGAGGACAGGATGTATTCGGGGATTCGTTGGCCTCGCCCGCAGCGCGGGCAAATCGCGCGCGCACTCACCCTCATCGGCCTCCTCGTGCTCGCCGCTTGTGGCGGCTCCGCGCCGACCGTTATCCCCGCGCCCGGTGCGACGGTCGGCGCGACCGCGACCGCCGGGGCGGCACGGACTGCCGCGTCAGGAACCGCCGCGAGCGGCGCGACCCCGGCAGCGGCCACCGCCACGCGCGCCGCCGCCACCGCAAGTCGCCCCAGCGGCGCGGCCTCGCCGGTCGCTACCGCCACCCGCAGTCCCTTCGGCCTCGCACCGGGCGCGGGGAGCGCGGTGGATAACGTGCAACTGACCGGGCCGATCAAGCTCACGTTCTGGCATTCCCAACCACCCGGCGTGCGCGAGCAGGAGTTGCAGCGCTTGATCAGCGGCTTCCAGGCGCAGTACCCGAACATCACGATCACCTCGGAGTATCAGGGGAGCACCCTGTTCAACAAAGTGCGCGCCGCCGCGACCGCCGGGGGCACGCCCGATCTGATCACCGCCACCGAGGGGCAGTTGACGGAGTATCGCGCCGCCGATCTCGTCGCGCCGCTCAACGACTACGCCAACTCGGCGCGCTACGGCTTCAGCGCCGCCGACCTCGCCGACTTCTACTCGGCCTACCTCGCCGCCAACCAGACGGACGGCCAACTCCTGGCACTGCCCTTCGCCAAGAGTGTCCTCGGGCTCTACTACAACGAGGATAAGCTGCGCGAGGCGGGGGTCGGTGTCCCGGAGACCTGGGACGACTTCGCCGCCGTCTGCAAGAAGTTCACCGGCGACACGAAGGGCTACGCGATCGGCATCAGCGCCTCGACCTTCATGGCGATGGTCTATTCGCGCGGCGGGCGGCTCCTCGACGACGGGCAGACAAGTTGGCGCTTCAACGAGCAGCCGGGACAGGACCAATTGGCCCTCTTGCAGGATCTCGTCGCCAGCGGCTGCGCCTACCTCGTGGACAAGCCGTACGCCGATCAGAGCGATTTCGGCGCGGGGCGCGCGGTCTTCACGATCGACGCCAGCAGCGGCTTCAGCTACTACAGCGATCTGGTCGATCAGGGCGGGCGCTTCAGGTGGGGTATCGCCGCGCTGCCGCACGCGACCGGCGCGGCCCCGGCCACGGTCCTCTCCGGTAGCAACCTGACGATCCTGCGCTCGACCCCCGCGCGCCAACTAGCGACCTGGCTCTTCATCAAGTACGCCACCTCGCGGGACGCGACCGCCGGCTGGGCGGCGGCGACCGGCTACCTCCCGGTGCGACAATCGGGGTTGCAGGCCCCGGCGATGGTGAGCCGGCTCGCCGCGCAGCCCGCGTATCGCGTCGCGGCCACCGTCCTGCCGCCGACCGCGCGCCCCGAGCCCGCGATCCGTGGCACCACCGAGACGCGCAAGTTCATCGAGGATGCGCTGTTCATCGCGGTCACCGACCCGCGCCGGACCCCGCGCGACCTCCTGGATGACGCCGTGCGACAGGCGAATGCCGCGTCCACGCAACAACGGTAGCGTGGTCTCGCCACAACGCCCCGCAGCCCCATCCCGATCGGGCAACATGAAGCGAGAGCGGCCCCGCGCGAATATCGCGCGGGGCCGCTCTCATGGCGGGGAAAAGCGGCTGAAATTGGACGATCGATTGGACGATCGGTAAGAAAACGGAAAAACTGTGGTGTCGCTATCGGTAGGGGCCGGGTCTCTCGGATCGCCATCGTGCGCGAATGGTCGTTGCCCTCGAAAAACAGTGCGGTGCGCGGTTTCTGACGCCGTTGTTGCCGGGATACCGCGCCGCTGCCGGAGCGGGCGGCGCGGCAAGGTGCCATCGCCTACGGATAGGTGATCCAGAAGCCGACCGGGACGACGGTGCCATAGCCGTCCACCGCGATGATGGTGTACGCGCCGGGCTCCAGGTAGGGGACGTTGAGCGAGCCGGAGAAGGAGCCGTGCTTATCGGTGTAGGCGGTGCCGCTGCTCACGATGTCGTTGTAGCCATCCACCAGGCCGACGCTCACGGCGTCATAGGCGGCGAAGCTATAGCCTTCGATGGCGATCGCGTCGCCCGAGGCGACGTAACGCGGCACGGTGATGGTGGGGTTGTAATACGCGGCGGCGGTGACGGCGGACTGGATCGCCGGGGCGGGGGCCGGACTCAGCGGGGCGGCGGCGGCTCCGAGCGGCCCGGCGAAGAGGCCGAGGGCCAGCAGTCCGGTCGCCAGCCCCAGCCCCGCCCGGCGCAGCAAGGCGCTGCCCGGTAGCCGCCGCTTCTCGTTCGTGATGCCATCGGACGGTGCGTTCGCATTCGTGAAAGTCATTCCTGTTCCCTACCCTATTGCTTCTTCCCGATGCCCGCCGCGACCCGTTTGTCTCGGTCTGTTCATTGATTCCAGGATAGGGCAGGGGCGGCACCCGGGCAGTGATACGCGTCACAGCGGCGCGGTGATCGCGCGCACGTTCGTGGGCTGGCACCCATTGCAGGCGGGCGAGCAACTTAGAAGAAGAGTTCCTGAGTGCGCTAACAAAATTAGGATGCTATCGTGCGGCGATGCTCTTAGGCACTGCAACGCTACTAGACGAATGATGTGCTCTGACACACTATATCGAGAACCATTGCCTGGGTCAGGTAAGACTTTATCTCTATCAACATACCTGCATCTTTGTATTTCTCATGATTGCACCGATTCATGTACTATACATCGCAAGAATACGGTGAGTTGTGGATATTGCGGGGGAGCATCAATGAATTTGCTTGAAATATATCTTCGAGAGCTTCGGGAAATTCATGACTCGGGCGCAGGTGTTAAGGAAACATCATATTATCCAGCTTTATCAACTCTTCTTAATGCTGTCGGCAAGCAACTCGTGCCACGTGTCCGGTGCATTATTCACATCCAGAACCAAGGAGTAGGGATCCCAGATGGCGGCCTTTTCAGCGCCGAGCAATTCCAACGAAAAGCTGGTAATGTACCGCTCCCTGGTCAGATACCGTCGCGCGGTGCTATTGAGGCTAAGGGCATTAATAAGGCAGTATCGAGCATCATTTCTAGTAAGCAAGTGAGCGATTACTTGGGACGATACGGTCAAGTATTAGTGACCAATTATCGGGAGTTCGCGCTTGTTGAGCTGGATAATAACGGCCGGGCAACCGCGCAGGAGACGTATCGCCTTGCTGCGAATGAGGCGGCCTTCTGGGCTACCGCGCTTAGCTCGACTTTGGCCCTTCGGGCTACGTCAAGCGGCGTAGCAGAGCGCATCGACCAAGCGATCGACCAGCGCACGGGGGACTTTCACGAACTCGGCGGCGTCGGTGGACAAGCAAAAAGCCATC